>Ga0310690_10000102_pt1 | contig 189758 bp, 145 predicted proteins | sample AusTroGonzalo_MG_2_FD_207661 | JGI IMG/M metagenome (GOLD analysis project Ga0310690, IMG submission 207661) | Bovine rumen microbial communities from tropical cattle in Woodstock, Queensland, Australia - Gonzalo_04 (v2) (version 2) | ecosystem: Host-associated > Mammals > Digestive system >... | reverse complement strand
AGACGTCAAGGCCTTCGTCGTCCACCCTCGTCACGGAGAGCGAAGCCTCGCCCTCGAAGGCGTTCCCCTCCTCGACCGCGGCGGATCCCGAACCCGAGACTCGCCATCCGTTCTGCCCCGCGAGGTCACCGGGGGTCACGCCGGGGCGCTCGAATCCCTCGAGCCAGAGGAAGGGAGACGCCGTGCCGGGAGTGAGCGGATCCGATCCCCACGCGACCTCGAGTCCGTCGGGGACTCCGTCTCCGTCGGTGTCCGCGAGGAGCGGAGACGTGCCGTGCACGCGCCTCTCCATTTCGTCGGGAAGTCCGTCACCGTCGGAGTCCCGCGTTGCGTCCGCCGCGAGGTAGACTCGGCCGCCGGACGTCGGGAGCGCGGCATCGCGCCAGTCGAACAGGATGGAATGCCCCGGATAGCGTCCGACATGAAACCAGGACGAGGCGTCGCCGTGGTTGGTCGCGAAGTCCGAGAGGAACAGATCCGTCGTGAGCCCGCGAGTGAACACGGAGAAATCGGCGAAACCGCCCGCAGGGTCGACAGCCATAGAATGGAAACGAGGTGCGCCTGTCCTGTATGCGATACCGCCGGCGCGACCGAAAAGATAAAACGAGAACGGCTCGCAGTCAGTCCTTAACAGTGACAGCGAGTCGCCGGGGTATGCCTGCATGAAGGAGGGAAGCCCCGTAAACGGGTCAAGCCATGCACTTGCGGACCACACTGCGTTTGTCGTCTCGCCGGTCGATGCATCGTATCGGAAAAGCTGATCGGAGAGACCCTCCCCGTCGCCGAGAAACGCACCCGAGACATATCCGAGAGGACCAGAATCGTCGATGGGAGAGAACGGCATCTCGGTTTCGACGAGTCCGTTTGTCCCGGCGTCTACGCGCACCAGACCAACGGCATCGTCGGCAAGCGCAATGTGCGTAAGCAAGAACACTGCGAGCGCAACGCTCGCCGACACTCTAATAGTGCGACTTCCCATATTTGTTACCTCTCCGCAGATCAGACTTTCCTTGGTAAAACCTGCAGATTAAGTGTAACACATTCCCCAACAGGAATGTCAAACTTTTAGTTTACGATTTCGTAAACTTCTACAACGCCCGTCACTTGCGCTTCGGAATCGTCACGGTAAAAACCGTGCCGCTATCGGGCTTTGATTTGCAGTCAATATCACCGTCGTAAAACGTCACTATGGCGCGGACGAGCGAGAGTCCGAGCCCAGATCCGGGAGTGCTGCGGCTGCGCTCCGCCCTGAAAAACCTGTCGTATATCTTCGGAAGGTCGCTCTTCGCTATCCCGACGCCGCTGTCCGCTACTTTAAACACGATATTATTGCATGTCTCCGAAAGCGAGACCGTCACCTTGCCGCCCGGCGGCGTGAACTTGACCGCGTTGTCGACGAGGTTCCCCGCAAGCTGCTGGAGCTTGTGCCGGTGGGCAGTCAGCTTGACCGAACTTTCCGGCAGGGACACGCCGAGCGAGACGCCCTTCATGTCGGCGACTGCGCCGAACAACTCGACCGAGTCCGAGACGACTGCGGAGAAATCGACTTCCTCAGGCGGCGGCCCGCCAATCCGCGCGTAGTTGTTCGTTATCTCGACATTCGCGTCCAAGACGGCAATAAGCCACGAGCAGGCCTCGGATATGTCCGCCGCCGCCTCCTCGGCGCAGCCGTCGCCGCCTAGTATCCGCTGGGCCGCGTTGCTTATGCGCGAGATCGGCGTGCGGAGGTCGTGTAGCACGTTCCTGACAAGCGCGCGGATTTCGTCGTTCAGCGTCCTGATGCGGCGCGAGAGCCGCCAGAAGATGAAAATGCCGATGGCCAGGGCGACGCCCTCGGCGGCCGCCGTGCAGAGCGCGATGACGGCGTAGACGCGCAGCGCCTCGCCGGAGCGCCCGGGGCCGAGCGCGTCAGCGAGGATGAAGTAGCCGGGGATTCCGGCAATCGCCGTCGTGACGATCATCGAAACGACGAGAAGCGGGATACCCGCCGACTGCACGGCCCTGCCGACTGCGGACATCCTACTGAAGCGCATAACCAAGCCCTCTCTTGTTGACGATCCGGTCCTCCTCGCCGGGAGCGTTGAGCTTCTTCCTGATCGCGTAGATCTTGGCCTCGACGACGTTCGTCTTGGCGTTGTCGAAATCCCAGACCTTGTCGAGTATGAAGCCAGCCGACATCTTCCGCCCGGGATTGAGCATGAACAGCTCGAGCAGCTTGTATTCGAGCCCCGTGAGGTCGATCAGCCTTCCGTTCCTGCGCACGACCCGGTTCTTCATGTCGAGCGAAATGTCCTTGAAAACGAGCGTCTCGTCGGCGGCGCGCGAAGCCCTGCGCGTGACGGCGTAGATGCGCGCCACGAGCTCGTCGACCGAAAACGGCTTGGCAAGATAGTCGTCCGCGCCGGCGGAAAGCCCCCTGACGCGTTCGTCCGTAGAGCCGAGCGCGCTAAGGACGATGAACGGCGTCGCGACTCCCCGCGCACGGACCTCGCGAAGCAAGTCCAGTCCGTCAATATCGGGCAGCATACGGTCGAGGATCACGACACTATACCGACCCCCAGACAGCATGCCCCGGCCCTGCGCACCGGTCCTGGCGACATCGCAGACAAAGCCCGCTGCGGACAGTCCGTGCTCCACGATCTTCAGATGCTCGGCATCGTCTTCTATGGCAAGAACCTTCATGACGTGTATTATACACTATTTCCCGTCAGGAATACGGCCGCCTCCCTGACGAGCATCGCGTCGTAGCCGGAGGGCACATGGCACCGGAACGTCGCCTCGGTTGGCGCGGCGGAGATGCCCGTCGGACAAGGGAAAAGGGGCGCGGCAGATCTGCCGCGCCCCTTTTCGACTTCATCGCCGGAAGCGTTACTTCGCGATGACGCGGGCCATCTCGACGACCTTGTTCGAGTAGCCCCACTCGTTGTCGTACCACGCGCAGACCTTGACGAACGTCGGGTCGAGCTGGATGCCGGCCTTGACGTCGAAGACGGAGGTCTTGGACTCGTTGCGGAAGTCGGTGGAGACGACGGCCTCGTCGGTGTAGCCGAGGACGCCCTTGAGGCCGCCGGCGGCGATCTCGGTCTCGCTGGCCTTCTTCATCGCCGCGCAGATCTCCTCGTACGTCGCGGGCTTCTCGAGCTCGGCCGTGAGGTCGACGAACGAGACGTCGGACGTGGGAACGCGGACGGACATGCCCGTGAGCTTGCCGTTGAGCGCCGGGAGAACCTTGCCGACGGCCTTCGCCGCGCCCGTCGAGGACGGGATCATGTTCTCGAGGATGCCGCGGCCGCCGCGCCAGTCCTTCTTGGACGGGCCGTCGACGGTCTTCTGCGTCGCGGTGGCGGCGTGGATCGTCGTCATGAGGCCGCGCTTGATGCCGAAGGTGTCGTTGAGGACCTTCGAGATCGGCGCGAGGCAGTTCGTCGTGCAGCTGGCGTTGGAGATGATGTCCTGGCCGGCGTAGGTGGTGTGGTTGACGCCGTAGACGAACATCGGGGTCGCGTCCTTGGAGGGAGCGCTCATGATGACCTTCTTCGCGCCGGCCTGGATGTGCATGCGGGCCTTCTCGTCCGTGAGGAAGAGGCCGGTGGACTCGACGACGATCTCGGCGCCGACCTCGTCCCACTTGAGCTGGGTCGGGTCCTTCTCCGCGGTGAGGCGGATCTTCTTGCCGTCGACGATCATCGTGCTGCCCTCGACCTTGATCTCCTTCTGGAACGTGCCGTGGACCGAGTCGTACTTGAGCATGTACGCGAGGTAGTCGGGGTCGAGGAGGTCGTTGATGCCGACGACCTCGACGTCGCTGAAGTTCTCGACCGCCGCGCGGAAGACCATGCGTCCGATGCGGCCGAAGCCGTTGATGCCAATCTTGATTGCCATTTTGTTTGTTCCTTTTTGGTTTGTATTAGTGAACTGAAGTATTGTTTGATTGCCTGGATCGTTTGATTGCTCGAGCTTCTCGAATCGTTTGACCCAAAGCGTAAAGCGATGCGCTATGAAATCAGACAATTCAAAGAATCAAGCAATCAAACAACCGTCCTTTCTTCACGCCTTCGTGACCTTGCCGGCCTTGATGCAGCGCGCGCAGACGGTCATCCGCTTCGTGTTGCCCTTGCCGTCCGTCGTGCGGACCGTCTGGAGGTTCGGAAGGAAGCGGCGCTTCGTGATGCCTGTCGTGTGGAGGCCGATGCCGCCCTTGTACTTCGGGGAGCCCTTGCGGACGACGACGTTGCCGACCGACGGGCCCTTCCCGCAGATTTCGCAAACTCTGGACATTTCGGTGTTCCTTTCGTCTGAAGTTGGTTACTTGGCCTCTCCGGGCTGCCACTCGACGTTCGCGAAGGCGTTGTCGAACGCGGCCGAGAGCCCGCCAAGGCTCTCGCTGCCGTCGCTCTTCGCGGACGAGGAGGCGGACTCGCCGGCGGACTCCGCCGCGAGGGCCTTGACCTCGTCGTCCGTCATGCCCATCGCGCGGATGGACAGGCCGATGCGGCGTTCGGCGCGGTCGACCTTGACCACGCGGGCCTCGACCTCCTGGCCGACGTCAAGCGCGTCCTTGACCTTCTCGATGCGCTGGTCGGAGATCTGCGAGATGTGGACGAGACCGTCCACGCCGTCCTCGAGCTCGACGAACGCGCCGAACGAGGCGATCTTCGAGACCTTGCCCTTGACGACCATGCCGACCGGGTACTTGGTGGCGATCTCCGTCCAGGGGTCGGTCTGCGCCTGCTTGAGGCCGAGCGAGATGCGCTGCTCCTTGGCGTTGACGTCGAGGACGACCGCCTCGACCTCCTGGCCCTTCTGGAGGCACTCCGACGGATGGTTGATCTTCCGCGTCCAGCTCATGTCGCTGACGTGGATCATGCCGTCGATGCCCTCCTCGAGCTCGACGAACGCGCCGTAGGCCGTGAAGTTGCGGACCTTGCCCCTGATCTTCGAGCCGACCGGGAAGCGGTCCTGGACCGTGTCCCACGGGTTCGCCTGCGTCTGGCGGATGCCGAGCGCGATCTTCTGGTTCTCGACGTCGATCGAGAGGACGACGACCTGGACCTCGTCGCCGACGGAGAGCATGTCGCTCGCGCGGGCGACGCGCTTGGTCCAGCTGAACTCGGAGATGTGGACGAGGCCCTCGATGCCGGGGGCGATCTCGACGAACGCGCCGTACGCGGCGAGGTTGACGACCTTGCCCTGCACGCGGGCGCCGACCGGGAACTGGTCCTGGATCGCGTCCCACGGGTTGGGCTGCGTCTGCTTGAGGCCGAGCGACACGCGCTCGCGGTCGCGGTCCACGTCGAGGACCATGACGTCGAGCTCCTGCCCGACCTTGATGAGCTCGCTCGGGTGCTTGACGCGGCCCCAGCTCATGTCCGTGATGTGGAGGAGGCCGTCGATCGCGTCCTCGATCGAGACGAACGCGCCGAAGTCGGTGATGTTCTTCACGCGGCCGCGGCGGATCTCGCCCTTCTGGAGGCTCGCGAGGAGCTCGGCCTTCTTCTCGGCCTGGACGCCCTCGATGAGCTCGCGGCGCGAGACGATGAGGTTGCGGCGCTCGTTGGAGATCTTGATGACCTTGAACTCGAAGGTCTGCCCGACGTAGGGCTCGAGCTCCTTGACGGGCGTGACCTCGACCTGGCTGCCCGGGAGGAACGCCTCGACGTCGTCGATCTGGACGAGAAGCCCGCCCCTGACGGCGCTCTTGACCGTGCCCGTGACGACGCACCCCTCGACGTAGCGCTCGAGGATCTTCTCCCAGCGGATCTTCTCGTCCGCGGCGCGCTTGGAGAGGACGACCATGCCGGTCTTCTCGTTCTCGAGCTCGCGGAGCATGACGGTGACCTTGTCGCCCGGCCTGACCTCGGCTCCCTCGCCGAACTCGGAGATGTCGACCGCCCCCTCGGACTTGTAGCCGATGTCGATGAAGACGTCGTCGCCCTTGACCGCGCTGACGGTGCCCTCGATGAGGCTGCCGTTCTTGAACTTGGACTCCTGCCCGTCCTGGGCGAGCATCTCCGCCATCGCGGCGGACTTTTCTCCCGGGGGAGTCGGCTTCCTGATTGCCATGTGTACCCTGTTCTTTTCTTTGGTTTGTTCCGATCGCGGTTTTCTGCCGCGTCCGCCCCGTCTTTGGGCGCGGATGAGATAGTATATCACAAATATTCGCCGAAACGCAATCGGGAAATGGCATTTTCCGGCCGTTCGGCGGCCCGCCGGCGGCGGTCACTGCGCAAGGCCGGCCTTCAGCGCGTCCATCCGGGCGTTGCCGGAAGAGGGGCGGAACGGCTTCCCGGGCCCGTCGCACTCATGCTCGACGCTCCAGCCCTGCCATTCGCGGAAGGCGTGGTACGTCCAGTCGAAGCCGTATTCGTTGAAGAGCGAGACGCAGTCCGCGATGTACCGGTCGGCGCCCTCCGCCCAGGCGACCGCCGAGAACTCGCCGACGTAGATGCGCGCGCCGTGCCGGTCGCGGAACGCGACAACGGGCGCGAGCTGACGGCGCAGGAACTCCCTGTCCCACCCCTTCGCGGGGTCGGGGTACTTCGCCGGACGCCACTCGCGCCCGCCGACGCCCTGGTGGGTGAACTCGTGCGGGACGTACAGGTGCGCCTGGTAGATCACGTTGTCCATCGCAAGCGGCGAGAGGTAGGAGAACGCCGAAGGGGCGTCCCACCCGTTCGACTCGACGATGACCGTCGTCTCGGGGTCGACCTCGCGCACCGCCTCAGCCGCGCGGCGCTGGATGTTCCAGTAGTCGCAGCCGGGAAGCGCCGCGCGCCTCTGCTCGGGCTCGTTGATGAGGTCGTAGCCGAAGATGACGTCCGAATTCCCCCTGAAGCGCGTCGCGATCCGCCGCCAGCACGCGACGAAGTGGTCGGCGTAGGCGCGGTCGTGGTGCATCGCCAGCTCGCCGCCCTGGCGTCCGCCCGGCGCGACGTGGAGGTCGACGACGAGGCGGATTCCGTACGCGCGCGCCCAGGGGAGCACCTGCCGCTCGAGATGGTCGAGCTTCCCGTCCAGCCAGCGGTCGTAGTCCGCGATGTCGCGGTTGGCCTTGTCGTCGTTCCAGCCCCGGACCATCTGGTAGCGCGCCAGCGTCGCGCCCCACGCCTTCAGCGCCGCAAAGTCCTCCTCGCGGCACGCGCCGCCCGGCAGCATCACGCCCCGGAGCGGCTTCAGCGCGGCGACGCGGTCCGGATACGACACGCGGTAGCCGCCGTTGACGCGCGGCCAGATCGGCTCGGCCAGGCGGAGGCGCAGCGTCGAGAGGTCGAAGACAAGACGCCCCGACGCCTCCTGCAGGCCGAGCGTGAGCTCGCCCTTCCCGTCCTTCGCCGCACGCCCGGGCAGGTCGACGCGAAAGGAGAGCGTCCGCCAGCCGAACGTGCCCGACACGGCCTCCGCCTGCGGCCAGGACTCGCCGCCGCCCGCCTCGGCGAAGTGGAGCATGAACTTCGAGCCGAGCCACGAAACCCGGCCCTTCGTCACGTTCTCGCCGCGGACGCGCACCTCGGCCTCGAGGGCCCGGTCGGCATACGGCGACAGGTCGACCGCGAGACGGGCGGCGCCGCCCTCCTTCTCGCGCCCGGCCGGCACGTCGACAGACAGAATCCCGCCCTCGACCTTCGCAAAGCGCGTCAGCCGCCAGAGCGAGGCATCGCAGAAGCCCTCCGCCCGCGCCGAAAGCGCAAGCAGGACGACGGCGACTGCTGGAAATGCCCTGGACACCGGAGGCGCCCTGTCCGGAACCTCACCGAGGCGAAGGCCCGCCGACGGTCAGTCGGCCATCGGACGGACCTTGCCCTCCTTGACGCGCTTCTCGACGACCTCGGAGGCGATGTTCTTCGGCACCGGCTCGTACTGCTTGAAGATCATCGTGAACGAGCCGCGGCCCTGCGTGACCGTGCGGATCGCGTTCGAGTAGCCGAACATCTCGCCGAGCGGGACCGTCGCCTTGAGGAGCTTGACGCCCGCGCGGTCCTCCATGCCCTCGATGCGCCCGCGGCGCTGGTTGATCGAGCCGTTCGCCGCGCCCATGTACTGCTCGGGGACGACGACCTCGACGTCCATCATCGGCTCGAGAAGCTGGGGCTTCGCCTTCAGGAACGCCTGCTTGAAGCACTGCTGCGCGCAGGTGATGAACGCGAACTCGTTCGAGTCGACCTCGTGGTACGAGCCGAAGTAGACCGTCGCCTTGACGTCCACGACCGGGAAGCCCGCGAGCGGACCCGACTCGAGCGCCTTGCGGACGCCCTTCTCGACCGCCGGGATGTACTCCGTCGGGATGACGCCGCCCTTGACCTCGTTGACGAACTCGAAGCCCTTGCCGGGCTCCTGCGGGGCGAGCTTGAGGCAGACGTGCGCGTACTGGCCGCGGCCGCCGGACTGCTTGACGTGCTTGTACTCGTTGTCGACCGGGACCGTGATCGTCTCGCGGTACGCGACCTGCGGGGCGCCGACGTCGCACTCGACGTTGAACTCGCGCTTCAGGCGGTCGACGATGACCTCGAGGTAGAGCTCGCCCATGCCGGCGATGATCGTCTCGGACGTCTCCTGGTCGAAGCTGACGACGAAGGTCGGGTCCTCCATCGCGAGCGCGTGCAGCGCGACGCCGAGCTTCTCGTTGTCGCCGCGGCTCTTCGGCTTGACGGCGACCGAGATGACGGGCGCCGGGAAGTCGATCGACTCGAGCGTGATCGGATGCTCGGGGTCGCAGAGCGTGTCGCCCGTCCTGGTCTCGGTGAGGCCGACGCACGCGACGATGTCGCCGGCGTGCGCCTCGTCGAGGGGCTCCTGCTTCGCGGCGTGCATGCGGAAGAGGCGGGAGATGCGCTGCTCCTTGTTGATCGTGGAGTCGAGCATCTCGGCGCCGAGCTTCATCGTGCCCGAGTAGACGCGCACGAACGTGATCTTGCCGCCCGACTTCGGGTCGTTCATGATCTTGAACGCGAGGCCGCAGAACGGCTCCGTGTCGCTCACCTCGCGCTTCTCCTCGGGGTTGTCCTGGCTCACCGCCGCGCCCGTGTCGAGCGGGGACGGGAGGTACTTGCAGACGCCGTCGAGGAGGGGCTGGATGCCCTTGTCCTTGAACGCCGTGCCGCAGAACGCCGGGGTGATGGCGCGCGTGAGGCAGCCCTTGCGGAGCGCGCCCTCGATCTCGGCGACCGTGAGCTCCTCGCCCGCGAAGAACTTCTCCATGAGCGCGTCGTCCTGCTCGGCCGCGGACTCGACCATCTTCTGGCGCCATTCGTTGGCCTTCTCGACGTACTCCTCGGGGATGTCCTTCTCGATGACCGTCTTGCCGAGGCTCTTCATGTCGAAGTAGAGCGCCTTCATCTTGACGAGGTCGATGACGCCCTCGAACGTCTCCGCCGCGCCGATCGGGATGACGACCGGGACGGGGTTCGCGCCGAGCTGCTTCTTCATCTGCTCCATGACGCTGTAGAAGTTCGCGCCGACGCGGTCCATCTTGTTGACGAACGCGATCTTCGGCACCTTGTACTTCTCGGACTGGCGCCAGACCTGCTCGGACTGCGGCTGCACGCCGCCGACCGCGCAGTACAGCGCGACCGCGCCGTCGAGGACGCGCAGCGAGCGCTCCACCTCGGCCGTGAAGTCGACGTGTCCGGGAGTGTCGATCAGCGAGAGGCGGTAGTCGCCCCACTGAACGCATGTCGCGGCGGACTGGATCGTGATGCCGCGCTCCTGCTCCTGGACCATGAAGTCCATCGTCGCCGCGCCGTCGTGCACCTCGCCGATCTTGTAGTTCTTGCCCGAATAGTAGAGGATTCGCTCGGAGGTGGTCGTCTTGCCGCCGTCAATGTGGGCCATGATGCCGAAGTTGCGCACATGATCGAGCGGAATGTCACGCTTAGCCATTTTCTATCTTTCCCTTTCTTTGCAAAATGGGCACATATTATAGCGAAAAAGTGCCTCGGCTTTCAAGTGCCAATTTGGATTTTTTGGAAGCCCCCCGCCCGCGGGCTACCAGACGCCGTCCCGGCGCTTCTTGTACATCGTCTCGCCGATCGCGCGCGCCGCGCGGCAGAGCTCGGGATACGGCCTGTCGCAGACGTCGACGAAGCCGATCTGGTACGCCTCGCCGTCGCCGCGCCCCAGAAGCGGCTGGTCGCGGTACTGGAACCAGTGGCAGCCGACGACGAGCGGATGCTGAAGGCACCCCTCGACGAACCGCTCGAAGCTGCGCCCGCGCTCGGCCTGGCTCCAGACCGGCACGAGCCCGGGCTTGAACATCCCGCGGTCGAGGCAGCCGAAGTGGAACTCCCCGACGAGGATCGGCTTCTCCGACCCCTTCTCGAACATCCTCGCGGAGAGGTTGAAGACCGAGTTCGCGTAGGCGTTCACCGTGACGACGTCGCAGTGCTTCGCCGCCGTGCGCCAGAGGACCCCCGCCTGCCGGAAGCCGACGAAGCGGCTGCCGAGGTAGAGCTTCCCGGGCGCGGCCTTCGCAAGCTCCTCGCGGCAGATGCGGAAGTAGAGGTCCAGGAGCGGCGTGGCGCGACGCTCGCCGACCTCGGGAATCCACTTCTGGAACTGCAGCTCGTTGTCGACGAAGAACCCGATGCACATCGGGTCCTTCGCGGCGTGCGCGAGCGCGGCGTCCTCGGCGAAGCGCGCGCGGATCGCGGCGCGCATCTTCGGCTCGAAGTCCGGGGCCGCGAAGTCGTAGATCTGGAACTTCGAGTGCCGCTTCACGCCCTTCGCGCGCTCAAGGACGCTCATCACGTAGGGCTTCCTGGACTTGAGCGAGAGCTCGCGCGCGCTCCAGTTTCCGATCGTGTTGAGCCCCCACGAATCGAATCGGCGCAGCACGAAGTCGTAGTAGTCGTCGGCGAAGTCCCTCTTGCCGAACTTCCTCTCGAGGTTCCAGAGCGTGAACGGAAGCTTCCCGTCCGCAGGCACCTCGCATTCGTACCAGTCGGGATGCCTCGAGCCGTCCGTGACGTCCGTCATGGTGCGCGCGACGTCGAGCCCGACCGAGAAGAAGAGGCTCCCCTCGGGGGTGACGAGCCACCACTTGCCGCCGACCTTCTCGGTCCGGAAGTGCCCGGTCGCCCTCAGCTTCGGGCCGTCCTTCCATCCGCCGAACCGGTCCCACGACTCGGGCGCGGGCCTGAGGCGCGCGCGCTCCGCGGCGAGGTCCTTGGCGAACGTCTCGTCGCGCTTCACCTTGAAGCGCCAGTCGGACTTTGCGAACTGCCCGTACTTGTCCACGAACGGCAGGTACTCCGCCGGGGCGACCTTGCGCGCGAGGTCGGGCTCGCCCTCCAGCCGCAGGCTGGAAAGCCTCATGTCGGCGAGGTCGGCGACTTCGTCCTCGTAGGGCCACTGCATCTGGAAGTGGACGGACGTGACGTGCTTCGTGTCGATCACGTACGGCCCGCGCGCGTTCTCGGGGGCCCCGTAGACGGACGGATGCGGCAGCAGGAGCTTCATCGTCCCCTTCTCGCCGGGGTTGAGCCCGATGCCGGTGTTGACGGACCTGTCCTTCTTCAGGATCGCCGTCGCGTGGTCGCCCGAATCGCCGTCCGAAACGCCCGCCGACACGTGCATCGTGAGACGCGCCTGGCGCGTCTTCGAGAGGTTCTCGACGTCGACCGCGAGATAGCGCGCGCCGGAAAAGTCCTCGCCCTTCGGCGACTCCCACTTGATGCCCGTGCCCCACTCCGCGCTCGGGAACTTCACGCGCACGCAGTTCTCGCCCTCGCGCTCGGCCACGGCCTTGTAGACCGGCTTGAAGTCTCCCAGCGTCAGCCCCCGCGCGGCGGGGCCGCACGTCGCAACGGCAAGAACGAGCGCGAGACGTTTCATCGCAGGGACCTCCCTTCGGCGCCGTCAGTGAATCACGACCGAGAAGCCGGGCTTGCGCTGGCACTCGTAGCAGCCGACGTCGATTGCCTTGCCGTACACGCGCGGATTGCCCGCGAGGTCGACGGACGGCCGCAGCGTCAGGCTGGACGTGCCTGCGTCGTACGCCGCGCAACCTGGCTTGATGGCGAAGTCGCCCTTCGCGAAATCCTTGAACAGGTCCGTCGCCGAAGCGTCGGCATCCGTCAGGTTGCTGACATAGGTGCCATGCTCCTTGTCCATCCTGACGGCGGTGCACTTCTCCTTGCCTGTCTCATAGTTGCCTACGACGATGTTGTTGCGCACACGGCCATACCATGTCGTACAGTAGACGCCAGCCGAATCGTCCGCAAGCGAACCCTCGACCGTGTTGGTCACAATGGTATTGTTCTCGATCTGGATGTTGTCGTTGCTGCCGTTTAGGCGAATGCCCGCGGCGCCGGTCTTGGCGGCATCCCCGCTCGTCACGTAGCGGTTGTAGACGATCAGACAGTTTGAAATCCGTCCGGTCTTTGCCTCGTAGGGGACGTAGATCGCACCACCGGCGGAGTTGCCGCTGTTCGACGTCCCCTGCACGACGTTGTTGGAGATGACGCAGTGCGTAAGCGTTGGTGTTCCGGGCACTGTCCTGTCGCCAAGCTCGACTGCCGAACCCGCGGCATCGCCATTGTCGGCAACGGCAAGTCCGCCGCGAATCACGCAGTTCGAGACGACACCGAGCACAAGGCGCAAGTTGCCGCCGTTCCGGTTTTTCACGCATCCGTTCTCGATCGTGATGTTCTCGATGCGCCCATTGGCGTTGTTCAGCTCCATCGTGCGATGGTAGTAGGTGTCGGGAGTCGCAGTGGTGTTGCGCACGATGACGTCCTCGGGCCTTGCGCCAAGGCCGCGGACCGTGATGGCCGAGGAAATCGGAATCTGGTCGCTCGTCTCGTGCACGCCCTCTCCGAGGAGGAGCGTATAGCCGTCAAGTGAATTCTGGACTGCCGTCTTGACAAGAGCGTATCCGGTCGCGGGCGTGTTGTAGGGGAACGCAGGAGACGCATTCCCCGGCGTCACGTACACGGTGGACGAAGCGACGCGCACATAGCCGACATAGGTCATTGCCGCCGACTCGCCCTCCGCCTCGTTGACAGCCGTCACAACGACCGTGTACACGCCTGGGGTGCCGTAGACGTGGGAAATCGTCGCCTCGCCGGTCGAGGCCGGTTCCGATCCGTCGCCGAAGTCATAGGTGAAGACGACATTCCCCGGCGAGGCCGAGTTGTCGGTCGAGTGCGTGAACGTAACCGTCGACGGCGCGTAGACCTGGCTATAGACGGCGTTGTCGATGTGGACGATCATCCCCGTCTTCTGGAATTCATAGCAGCCGATGTCGATCGCATCGCTCGTGCGCAGCTTGCCGTCGAGGTCGGTCGTCGAGGCCGCGGCGCCGCGGGGATCGGTCGTGCCGGCGTCGACCAGCAAGCCGCCCTGGGCGGGATGGTAGTCGCCCATCGAGTAGGCGGCGAAGGCCGCTGAGTCGATCACGACGAGAGTCGGGATGTCGATGTCCGTCTTCAGACGCGAACCGCTCGACGTAGCGCAATGTTCAATCTCGGCGTTCGCATTGCTTGGTACGTTGCCGTTCCACTCGCTGTCGTTCCCGTAGATTACCGTGTTGAAGAAATGCTGGTTGTTGTTCCATGCCCAGCATCCGTATTTGCGGTTGTCCACAATCGTGCAGTTGTAGAGGTAGGACGAGGTATAGAGCAGGACGCCGCCGCATTGGCTGCCCTCGACAAGGCAGTCCTCCACACGCGCGCCCGCGTTGTTGACGCAAAGGCTTCCGCCGTCATACGAACCGGTCGAACCACCGGCGAGACGGCAGCGCGACACGGTGGACCCTGCCACGACGTGGACGTTGGCGCCGAACCGACTGTTCGCCGTGCTGTCGATATGGCCGCCCGAGACGAGGCAGTCAGCAAGCAGTGCGGACCCTCCGTTCAGATAGACGTTTCCGCCTCCAATGTGTGAAACGCCGTTCGAAATCACGCAGTCCACGACCTTGCCGGAGTTCTCTATATGGACATTGCCGCCATACGCGTTGTCCGCCGAGGTATCCGTGTTCATCCCGCCGACGATCACGCAGTTGGTGACGAGCGCCGACGATCCCTTCATGTAGATGTTGCCGCCCCATACGGAAACCTTGCCGCCGGCAATGAGGCTGTTGCGGATGGTTCCCCCTTCGATGTCGATGTTGCCGCCTCGGCTGGCCGCAGTTCCGTTGCTGATGACGCAACTGTCGATGACGCCGCCAAGCATCATGACATTGCCGCCGGAACGCGCGTCCTTGTACAGCGATGTACCGTCGCGCACGACACAGTCGACAAGCGTTCCGCCCAGCATGTAGATCGCGCCGCCGTTGTAGACCTTGTTCGCCGTGTTCCCGACAAAAGTGATGTTCGTGGCAAGCGACCCAGACTGCATCTTGAGCGTGCGGTCGCTCTCCGAACCCGCGCCGATCACCACGTCGTCGCGCGTCGCTCCCGTGCCGATCAGGTTGGCCACCAGATTGGGGCCGTACTCCGTCGTGGTGGAATAGGTTCCCGCGGAGACATAGATGTTGTCACCGGCAGCCGCGGTCGAGATCGCCTTGTCGATCGTGGCAAACGGGGACCCGGACGAGCCGTCGTTCCCGTCGTTTCCTGTCGTGGCGACGTAGTAGTCCGCGGCGAAAAGCGGGCAGGCGAAAGCCGCAAGCGCGGCGACAACGGCATTCTTGTGCGACATCATTTCCGGACTCCTTCGCTTTGTGTTGCAATCTGGCTTTGCAATCTGCTTGAATTATATCAAATAAAACCGCGATATTGATGTCTCCCTCCGCAACAAAAAAGATGTCGTAAACCGAAAATTCCAGTAGCGCTCCGGCACGTGAAATGGTAATATTGCGACATGCCATCGTCCAAGACGCTTCTCTTCGTGACCGACCTGCGGGCGGGTTCGCGCATCGCCGTGATTACCGCGGCGAGCGGCTGTGCGCACGCGGCCGGATACGAACTGGAAGTCGTCGAAGCCCAGAGGACGGCCCGCCCGCTCGGCGAGATCGTCGCGTTCTGGAATCCCGTCGGCATCATCTTCAACGGATCGGCCGGACTCGGCTATCGCGCCGAATGGTTCCCGAAGGGCGTGCCCGTCGTCCACCTCGACCCGGACATCGACGTTGCGCGAATGAACCCCGACTACACGGTCGAAAACGGAGACGCCGCAATCGGCGAGCTCGCGTTCAAGGCGCTGGACCGTCCCCGCTGCAAGAGCTACGCCTTTGTCGGATGGGAGCGCTCGATCAACTGGAGCAACACGCGCGCCGACAGATTCGGCGAGCTCGCGTCGAAGAGCGGCAAGCCGTTCTTCGCCCTTCACGTCGGCTGGACGATGAGCGATCCGCAGCCCCTCGTCGACCGGCTCCACCGCCTCTTCGCGGAAGCCCCCCTCCCGTGCGGCGTCTTCGCCGCGAACGACGACCACGCCGCCGTGGTGCTCGCCGTCTGCCGGCAGGAGGGGCTGCGCGTTCCGGACGACGTCTCCCTCGTCGGAGTCGACGACATGGCCCCCTTCTGCGAGCACCTCTCCCCGCCGCTCACGAGCATCGCGGCGGACTTTCCGACGGCGGGGCGCCTCGCCGCGCAACTGCTCGTCAAGGCGGTCGAGAACCCGGCTCTCGCGCCAGCCCACCTCGTCTATCCCCCTTGCGGCGTCACCTATCGCGACACGACGTCCGCTCCCGTCCGCGCCGATCCGCTCGTCGCGAAGGCGCTTGCGCACATCCGCCGGCACGCGACGGAAGGCCTGCGCGCCGCGGACGTCGTCGCCCACATGGGCGTGTCGGAGCGCACGGCGGAGATGCGCTTCAGGCGACACGCGGGCAAGAGCATAACCGAGTGCATCACGGACGCGCGCCTCGAGCGCGCACTGGCGTGCCTCGCGAATCCGCGCCAGCGCATAGACGCCATCGCCAACCTGTGCGGATGGAGCTCGCCCGCGCACCTGAAGCACCTCTTCAAGGCGAGGTTCGGATGCTCGATGCGCGACTGGCGGAAGGCCCGCAACGCGAACGGGGAGCGGCGCACATGAGGGGAACGGCGCGCATGAAAGGCGTCGTCGCGCTGCAGCGCCTCGCGTTTCCGCTCGTGTTCGCCCAAATCGCCGCGACGGCGAACGGATCCGTCACGGGATGGTTCCTGGCGCAGAACTCCTCGTCCGCCCTCCAGGCCTCGCTTCCCGGGTCGATGCTCGCCGCCGCGGTCTCGATGTTCGCCGTCTCGACTCTCGGGTATGCCGGGACGATCTTCGCGCGCAGGCACGCGGCGGACGACGCCGCGGGCGCGGTTGCGACGTTCCGCGCCGCCCGGACGCTCGCCATCGCCGCGCTCCCCCTCTTCGCCGCCGCCTGGCCCGCGGGCCGGTTCGTCCTCTCGCTGTTCAGTCTCTCGGGCGACGTCTTTTCCGACGCCTGCGCCTATTACGCCATCTTGCTCGCGAACGGATATTTCGCGACGCTTGCGGCGATCCTCGGCGGATATTTCACGGGACAGGGGCGCACGGCCTTCGTCGGGACCGTCTCGGCCGCAGGCTGCATCGTCAACGCCGCGCTCGCCCCGCTGTTCATTTCGGGAACGCTCCCTGCGCCGTTCCGCGGCATAACCGGCGCGGGCCTCGCGGCGGTCGCCGCCGGACTTCTCACGTGCGGCGTTCTTGCCGCCGGCATCTGCCTCAGGCCAGTCGCCGCAAGGCCCCAGGCCCCCACGAGGCGGGACTGCATGGAAATCCTGCGGCTCGGCCTTCCGGCGGGCGTCCGCTCGCTCGTGGACACGGGCGGATTCTTCCTCTTCACCGCGCTCATCGCCGAGTGTCCCGCCGCGCCGGCGGTCGCAAGCACGGCGGCCTTCACCGTCAACGGCATCTTCCAGATCATGCCCTGGAGCCTTTCGCGCGCGACGGAAATCGCCGCGGCCCGCGCGCCGGAGCCGGGCCTCAACGCGCTCCTGCGCGACTTGCTCGTCCTGTGCGGAATCTACTCCGCCCTTTTCGCCGCGGTTCTCGCGCTCTTCTGGAAGAGGATCATGTGCGGATTCATCGCCGCGGACGCGACGTACTCCGTCGGCGAATTCCTGCCGGCGGCGGGAGCCCTCGCGGCGCTGCTCGCCGCCAAGGCGTTTTTCGAGTCCGCGACCTCCAACCTCCAGGCGTTCCTGCGCGGGCGCGGCGAAACCGCCGCGGTCATGCGCATACAGCTGGCGACTTCGCTCCTCTTCTGGATTCCGCTCTTTCTCGCCGTCAAGGCCTTCGCCCCCGGCGTCGTGGCCTACTGGCTCACGATGCTCGCGTGCGCGGCCCTCTCCGCCGCGCTCCTCGCCCGGCGGGCCAGGGCCTGCGCCTCCGCCCCAAGTCTCCTATCCCCCGTCACTTATTGCAATATGTGACGGAAGCCGAGAAGGACATCAAAACATACCGCGGCAAAACTGGCGCGGAGTGTCTGACACCTCGCGCCAGTCTGGCACGACAAGGCGTGGGCGGAATACTCGGAACGGCAGACACGAGACAAGAAGACGCTTAAGCGCATCAACCTGATTCCCAAGCGCATTGAACGCGACGGCTACAGCTGCATTGGCAAGCCGGAGCCGCTCAAGGGCAACCTTGCCGGAAAGTGGAGCGCGAGAACAGACGCCGCGGACCGGCTCATCTTCTCCATAGAAGGCGGCATCCTCGAGGTCTACTCGTGCATGGGCCATCACGAATAACCTCTCCTTGCCCTTTCAGCCCCTCGCTCCATTGGCTTGGTCGTTGATTCGATGAAAGCAATTTCGTCTTTCGCCAGCTTGTACTTCTTGCAAAGCCCCTCGTCAGTCCAGGGCTTACTGAAATCTTGCATGGGAACAAGTCTATATGTCTTTGCCGTCGCATCTTGACTGGCCTTTGCCAATGCATGACAAGACCGAACAAACCTTGTACTTTATCTGAGAATCGGGCATGCCTCCAACGACGCTTCCTTGAAGATCCCGCTTTTGAGAATCCGCTGCGGAAATTCTTGCCGCGCTTCCTAATCGCCGCGGCGACCGCCTCGCATACATGAAAAGAGCGCGCTTCCTCGTTCATGCACTCCTGCAAGGCATACTGGCATAGGCCCGAAACGAATGCAGAAAGAGAAAATGAGCCCAACTGGACGCATCCCCACTTACATGCCGTTCGCTTCAGATATTACCCGTATTCTACAGGAACGACGTGTAGCGTTGATGCTACATTGACAAGCGCCCGGTGGGATTGATGCGGTCGCCTCGGAGAGGCGCCCCTACCGTTCCGTTTTCCGGACCATGACCCCGCGCCGCGTGCGGTCGGCACGGAGTGCCGCCCCTGCCATTGGAGGAGCTACCGTTCGCCTCGCGGGATGTGAGTGTTATAGCGAAAACGCCGCACTCAAATCAAGGGCGGAAAAGATCTGGCACGGCCAGCCGTTGACGCGCGGAGGGCGTTCTGCTAACATACGTGCCATGCCAACAGCGCCCAACACCTCCATCACGCTCCTCAAGGGACTGGCCAGCGGAGCGGACAGCGTCCGCTGGACGGAGTTCTACCGGATCTACGAAGGCCCGATGCGCGCGTTCCTCAGGGCGCGCTTCCCGTCCGTCGAGGCCGACGACGTCCTCCAGGAGACGATGCTCGCCCTCGCCAGGCGCATGCCCGACTACCACTACACGCCGGACCGGAACGGGCACTTCCGGAACTACCTGATGGGCATCCTCAAGCACAAGGCCGGGGACGCCCTCCGCCGCCAGTCGCGCGAAAGCGCGAACCGGAACCGCCTGAAGGGGCGCGCGCCCGCCGACGACGGGCCGGACGGGGCGCCGGAGGACTGGAAGCTCGCCGCGATGCACGCCGCGCTGGAGCAGCTGCTCTCGGACGGGGCGATCAACTCGCGCACGCGCGAGGTGTTCCGCCACGTCGCCGTCATGCACGAGCCGCCGGAGGCCGTCGCGGCGGCGTTCGGCATCACGCGGAACAACGTGGACCAGATCAAGAGCCGGCTCGTCGACCGGCTCTCGTCCCTCGTGTCGGCGATGACCGCCGAGGACTGAGGCCCCGCGCTACTCGGCGCCGAGGCAGAGCCCGACCGACCTGAGGTCGGACGCGTCGAGCGCGTAGGCGGGGTCGATCTCGACCGGCACGCCGTCCCTGGCCGAAACGCCCGCCTCGGCGAGCCAGCGCCTCCACTTGGCCTGCATGTCGGCCTTGCACGTCGCGGGCGAGTCGGAGCCCTCCGCGTTCTTCACGGGGGAGAACTCGTCCTTCTGGTCGAAGGCGAGGAACGCCGCGCGGCGCGCGTTCGGGAGGGCGTCGAAGATGAACTTCTCGAACTTGTAGCCGTTCGGCTCGGACGGCTTCACGACCCTGCCCTTCGCGTCGACGAACGGGATCTTCTTGAACGCGAGGTGGAGCGGCATGGCCTTGCCGGCCTCGCGCTCGAGGAACGCGCGGTCGAAGACGTGGATCGCGGGCGAGCCGTAGAGGAAGTAGAGCCTGCCGTCCTTTCCCCTGCGCTCGCACTGCTCCTTCGTCATCTCGGTGTACTCGACCATGCGGAAGGACTTGCCGAACTGCATCGGCATGCCGACCTTCTCGTAGGGGTCGCGCTTCGCGCAGAGCTTGAGCGAATAGTCGGACTTCTCCATGACGTGGCGGCCGATGAACGCGGGGTCCGCGATCTCGACGAGGGGATTGTCGACCTGGAAGAAGAACACCGACCTGACGCCGCGCTTCTTCATGTCGGCAAGGGCGCCCGAGCGCTTGAGCGCCGCGAGCAGCCCGCCGTGGCCGTCGGGGCTCATGAAGACGTGGCCGGGGGCGTCCATGATGATCTTGCCGTCCTTCGTCATGCCGGGCCACATGCCCTGCGTGAAGAAGAACACGTCCTCGGGGTCGAGCCCGAAGTAGTCGTTCTCCTCGAAGCAGCGGATCGTCGCCTCGTTGTTGGCCTCGCTCGTCATCACGTAGAACGGAATCGTGCGCCCGTAGCGGATCGCGCGCGCGAGGATCTTGCGCGCGTGGAAGTAGAAGAGCGGCGCGCCGGTGACCGGACCGATCGCGTAGCAGCCCTTGGGGCCGTCGTAGCCAAGGCGCGAGCCCTGCCCGCCCGCGACGAGAAGCGCCGCGACGCGTCCGGCCCTGAGCTCCCTCTCTCCGGCGGCGACGGCTTCGGCGAGCTTCCCGCCCCTGAGGACCGCGACCTTCGGGGCCCTGCCCTTCGAGTTGTCGACGGACGCGGCGCCGGCCTTCAGCGCCTTCTGGCAGTAGGCGAGGCTCTTCGGCTCGATCTTCGCGACCTGAGCGAGGAGCGCCTTCCGCTCCGCCTTCGAGAGTTTCTTCCACCAGGCGAGGACATGTCCCTGTCCGCACCCGTCAAGCATCTTCTTCGCCTCTGCGTAGTTCATTTTCTTCTCCTCGTCTTTTTTCGTTAAATCACTTCACGACGCGCTGGACGCGCGAGCCAAGGGAACAGATTATATCATAAGCGTGCGTTCCCTTCAGCGCCGCCCAGTCGTCCGGCGTGATCGCGTCGCGCCCGCACGCGCCGAAGCAGACCACCTCGTCGCCCGCCTTCACGCCCGGGACGTCCGAGACGTCGACCGTCGTGTAGTCCATGGAAATGCGGCCCATTATCCTGCAGCGGCGTCCGCCGACGAAGACGTGGCCGCGGTTCGTGAGCGCGAGCGGGAGCCCGTCGGCGTAGCCCGCCGAGATCGTCGCGACCTTCGTCGGCTGCGCGAGGCACCAGGTGCGCCCGTAGCCGAGCGTCGTGCCCGCGGGCAGTTCGCGCACCTGCGCGACGCGCGTCTTGAGCGAGAGGACCGGCTCGACGTTCAGCGCCCTGCGGCCGTTCGGGTCGAAGCTGCCGTGGAGGTTGATGCCGGTCCTCACCATCGTGAACGGCGGTTTCGCCGTCTCGGGGAAGTTGTTGATCGCGTCCGACGCGGCCATGTGGACCTTGCGGAACGAGACCCCCTCCTTCGCGCACGAAGCGACGATCGACTTGAAGAGCCCGATCTGCCGCCTCGTGAACGGGTCCTTCGGGTCGTACGCCATCGGGCAGTGGGAGAAGATCCCCTCGCAGTCGAGGTTCGGGAGCGCCTTCACGGCGCGGATCGCCTCGAGCGCGTCCTTCGCGAGGATGCCGAGGCGGCCCATGCCGGTGTCGAGCTTGAAGTGGACGCGCGCCGCCTTCTTCGCGCGCCTCGCGGCCTCGCTGACGAGCTTCGCCGTCGCGACGTCGGTCACGGGGAGTATGACGCCCGCCTTCACCATCGGCGCGATCTCGTCGGGGAGGATCGACGAGAGGATCTGCACGTCCGCGGCAAATCCGCCGCGCTTCAGGACCGAGAGGAGCTCAAGGGCCTCGAACGGCTCCGCCACGCCGAACGCGCGGCAGCCCGCCTCCGCGAGCGCCCTTGCGTACGGCCCGACGCCGAGTCCGTAGGCGTTCGCCTTGAGGACGGCGAGGACCTGCGCCGGCTTCACGTGCGCGACGATCCTCCTGTAGTTCCTCACCAGCGCGCCGAGGTCGATCTCGACGCGCACGCGGCGCCTCAGCGCCCCGCCCCCCCCCTTGCAGGCGGCATCCCGGCAGTCGTTCTTCATTTCGGGAGATTATACCACATTTCCGCTCCACATGTCGCCTTCGCGGATCACCGTCCGACGGCGAGGCGCGAGGGGGCGCTGCGGGCGTGGAGCTCGGGATTGTACATCGCCTCGACGCTCGGTCCGGGGAGGACGAAGTCGCCGGCCGAGACGACGCGCACCGGATAGCGGAACGTCGCCACCTCGCCCTTCGCCAGCGTGAACTTCTTCGAGAAGACGAGCATCCTGTCGTCGCGCGCGTCCGACCTCATCACCCATTTGCCTTGACCTATCAGGTTGGGGCTCGCCCCGGGGCGAGCGGGTGCGGAGCCATCGGACCCGCGCGGGGCGAACGAAGGGGCGAGCCCTCCATGCACCGGCTCGAAGCACGCGGGGAAGAGGTCTTCGAGAACGAGGTCGGAAAGCTCGCGCGTGTCGTCGACCCTGATCGCAAGCTCCGCCACGAGCATCTCGCCGGGCGAGAGCTTCGAGAGGTCCGCCCCTCCCCCTTCGGGCGTCAGGTACCGCCGCGCAATGGAAATGCCGCGCGACTCGTCCTTCACGTCTTCGGGCCGGGGAAGGGAAAGCCTGCGCCACGCGACGAACTTCTCGCCCGCCTTCGCGGGATGGTGGCGGTAGTACGCGCCGATCGCAAGGAGCGCGTGCGCGTTGTCGCCCGTCGTTCCCCACGCGAGGCGGGCGCGGTCGCGCCGTCCGTCGAGAGAGGCGACGAGCGGGAGGATGCGCGGGTCGCCGGGGTCGAGCTCGAGAAGCGCGAGGACGCAGAACGCGGCCTCCTTCACCGACGACGGGGCGGACAGGCCGTCCAGAAGCGCCTCCGCGCGGCAGCGGTCGTGGGCCAGGGCGAACGCGCGCGCCAGCCGGGCGCGGGAGAGGAGCGACAGGTCCGTCGACGCGTCGTAGAGGCGCAGCATGCGGTCCCTCTCGGGCCTCCCGGCGAGCGCAAGCGTATGGCAGGCGTAGGCCGAGACCGACGCGTTCGTCGACATCGCCCACCTCGCCAGGAAGCCCGCGACGCGGTCGTGCGCGAGGCGGTTCAGCCCGTAGCCGGCCTTCTCGGCCTCGACGAGGAAGTGCGCGGCGTAGAGCGACACCTCGGGGTCCCACGGCGCGGCGTTGCAGTCGGGCCACATCACGAAGTCCGCCGAGCGCACCATCGACTCGACGCGCCGGACGCCCGCGCGGACGACGTCGTCGCCCCTCGGCGAGACGGACGCGAGGACGCCGCCCGCGCCGACGAGCGGGAAGATGCGCGACGAGGTCTGCTCGAGGCAGCCGTGCGGATAGTCCGCAAGCCACCTGAGCGCCGCCTCGTATCCGCCGAGAGGAGTGTCGTAGACCTTCTCGCTATATTTCTCAAATGGGCTCCTCTCTATCTCCGACCCCCGACCCCCAACTACCGGCTCCTGACCCCTCTTCACACCGGCGGTTTCGACCCAGGCGACCGCCGGGCGCACCGGAAGATGGATCGTCTCCTCGTGGGTCTCGCCCCTGCCGCGCACGCGGTAGACGATGTCGAGTTCGCCCGGCGCCTCGGGCGCGGAAATCCGTGCGACGATGTTCGTGTGGCCGTCCCTCCCAAGCATCACCTTGCCCGCAGCGACGACAGCATTCCGCCCAACGCCGATTGAATACTCGATCTCCCCATCTACACGTTCTTCATGTTCTGCACGGCCATTCCCATCTCTCCTGTAAACCGGCAGCGTCGCCTCGAACACGTCTCCCGGCGCGACGAAGCGCGGCGCGTCCGGCATCATGACGACCTTCGGCGAGACCTTCGCCTGAATCGCGGCCGAACCAGACGCCGACGCGCTCCACGCGACGACCGTCGCGCGGACTTCGCCGACGAACTCGCCGAGCGGAAACGCGCAGACGCCCTTCCCGTCCTCGCCGACTTCCACGCGGCCGCTCCAGAGCGCGAGCGGCCTGAACCTGCGCGTCGGCACGGGACTGACCCTCCCCAGCATCTCCGCGCCCGCGCCGCCGCCCGTCTTGACGCCGCTCGCGCGGAGAAGGTCCTCGCCAAGCACCGGAAGCATGCGATGGTAGATGTCGTAGAGGGGGTGGCTCGCCTGGCGCGGCGCGGCAAAATGCGCCACGGGATCGGGCACCGGTTCGTCCGTCAAGATGTTGATCGCCTCGTCCACGACCGTGACGAGCGCGGCGGACGCGCCGCGCGCCTCGAACGCGACGGACGCCGACGAGCCCTTCTCGCCGCCGACGGCGACATCGCATTTCCCGATCCTGACGGCGATCTCGTCCTCGACCGGGCGCACCGAGATCGTCGCCTGTCCGTGGGCGCGCGCGGCCATGTGCCGTGCGTTCGCCTCGACGCTCTGCACGACGGACACATAGACGTCGAGGTTCGGCGCGTTCTCGAGAGCAACGGGCCTCAGCGCGATTTCGCCCGTCGCGTTCGTGAGCGCGACGATGTCGGTGTACGCGTCCCTGTCGCGCAGCACCGACACGAGCGCGTAGCCGGCGAACGGCGCGCGAACCATCAGGCGCGGCGTCTCGCCGACGCGGTAGAACGGCTTGTCGGCCGCGAGCGCGACGGCCGTCGGGTCGGAGAGCGGCGCACGCACCGCCGAGTCGCCCCAGTCGCCCAGGTAGAAGGTCTTCGCAAACGAAACGCCCGTCTCGGAATCCGTCACCGTCAGCGCGTAGTCTCCGCAGGCGTCCGCGGGAATCTCGAAGGCCGCGTCCTCGCCTGCCGGAACGACGATCTTGACGGACGACGCGACGACCTTGCGGATGCGCTCGCAGTCCCATGTCTCCCATCCGTTCGGCTGGCGGCGGTAGGAGTAGACGGAATCGATGCGCTCAAGTGTCGCGGAGAGGGTGCGCGGCTCACCGCAGCGCGAGCCGTCTGGCTTCACGCAGGCAAAGCGGATCTTCGGCGCGAGACCCTGGTCGAGCCGCATCCACGAATCAAGCGTTGAGCCGATGTAGTAGGGGTAGCAGTGGAGGACCGCGGAAGCGCGCGCCGTCGCCGGGCGGCCGCCGTCCTCGAACACCGTTCCCTGCGCCGTCGCGCGCACTGCGGCCTTCGGCAGCCCCGAGTCGGCCCAAAGCGGCGCAGACAGGGCGCACTTGCCTTCGCGGTCGAGCGAAGTCTTGGCAAGCTTGCGGAAGTTCGGCTTGAGGCCGCGGTCGCAGCTCCCGAAAGACCACCCCTTCCATTGCGGCGGCGCGAAAGCGCAATCCTCGAACACGACCGCGCCTTCGCAGGCGAGCGCGTGGGCAGGGCCGCCGAAAAGGTGCTCCGCGGAGACCGAGAACGCGAAGTTCGAGGGATGCGCCGCGGAATCCGCCTCGACGCGGACGCGGATCTGCGGCGGGGCGAACTCCTCGACCTTGACTTCCGCAGCGCCGAGGACGCGGCCCGTCTTGCCCGGGATCTTCGCCTCGAGCCTCCACGTGCCGCTCGGCTGGTCCGGGGGAACGGCGAACGTGTCGCGCAAAAGCGAGCCGTCGGCGTCCGTCGTGCCGACCAGGCGTGAATGCGCGTCGCCCTTCGGGCCCACGAGCCGCAGTTCGACGGGCATCGGAGCGGGCGCCTTGCGGCGTCCGTTCCTCAAAAGCGCGTGAACCATTATCTTCTCGTCGTGGCGGTAGATGCCGCGGTCGGTCCAGAGGAACGCTTCAACACCGTCGTTCGCGAGGTATTCTGGGCGGCATCCGTCCGAATATGTCTCGTCGACCTCCATCGAGGCGCGGAGGGCGAGGAACGCGCTGTCGTCGCCGTCTGGGGACGACACGACGACGGCGAACGGCTCGCCCTCCGCGACGCGGACGGGGCGGCTCCAGCCGTTCTCGTCCGTCTCGCCTTCCATCACCCTGATGTTCGCCTTCGAGTAGACCTCGACTTTCGCGCCGTCGACGGGCGTGCCCTTCATGAGCGACGTCACCCAGACGCCCGGGGAGCCGGTTCCGTCCAGGCGGACGGAAAGCCCGAGGTCGGAAAGGCAGACGAGGCGGTAGCGGTTGGGGTTTTGCCTTGATTCGTCGATCCACCGGCCGTCGGCGCGCGGGCGGTCGGCGCTTCTAACGGCGACGAGGAAGATTCCGTTGGCACTGCCGCCGTCGTTCATCTTCACGGGCACGGCGACGGTCTCCTTTTCATCGGGCCTGTTCACGCAGGCGAAGTCGCGTTCCTCGATTTCGCCCGAAAGCTCCTCGGTCTCCTCGTCATCGGCGGAACCGCCCCACTCGTAGCGCCTGTACTCGCGCTCCTCGCGGGCGAGAAGCTGGACGACGTTTCCCGGCACGACGCGGCAGACCTGTGCGTGGATGTTCGTTACATTTACGGACTCCACGCCGATCGCCCTCGCGCCACCGGGCGGGAGATAGCGGCCCGGGGCCGCAAACCTCACCATCGGCTTTGGCGGAGGCGGCGGACCCTTCGGCTGCTCGGCGGCGGGCTCCGGACGCGGCTGCGCGGCAGCGGACGAGGCAGAGGCGGGAGAGGCGTTCGTCGCAGATTCCTTTATCCTGGTCTTTACGATTTCGTCCATCTGCGCCTTGCTCAGGTTGGCGTAGACGCTGCCGCCGTGTTCGGCTTCGAAGGCGCGAACCTTGCGGCAGACCCAGAACAAGGACGATGCAGTGGCGCAAAGCGCGGCCGAGAGGGCGGCAAACGCCCCGATGACGGCGAGGTTCTTGTGTTTCATACACCCCCTACTCGCCGGACGGGGGAAAATCTTACAGGCGTCCCGGCGAAAAACTTCGCCGGGACGCGGAAGGCGCTACTGCGCGAGCTCGCCGTCCTCGAGCGAGATGCAGACGGACCAGCCGAGCGCGTGCCAGCCGTTCTCGATGCGCACGAGGATGCGGTTGCGGCCCTTGTTCAGGCGGATGCGGCGGTAGCCCTCGTCGACGCGCCAGCTCTTGAGCTTGTTGGAGGAGCCCCAGACGGGGACGTCGTTGACCCAGATGTCGCTGCGGTCGTCCGACCCGACCGCGATCCACCGGTCGCAGGAGATGTCGGAGATCACCTCGGCGTAGGCGTACCAGATCCCGTACTCCTCGGCCGTGAACGGGACGACCTCGGGCTTGAGGTCGCCGCGCCACGACTCGCCCGGCGTCGCGTTCTTCGCCTGCATGAACTCCCACTTGATCGTCTTTCCGTCCTTGCCGACGTAGGTCGCGTCGAGGTCGACGACGGACTCCGGCGGGAACTTGCGGCGGAGGTTGACGCGGTTCGGGTTCGGGAACGGCCCGATCACGTACCAGTCCTGCACGTACGCCCACTTCGCGGGGATGCCGTCCTTCGCGGGGTTCTCCGTGAAGCGGATCACGTTTCCGCCGACAAGCTCGGGCATGCGCCCGTTGAGCTGCGCGAGCGCGCCCTTCGGCAGCGCGGCGCGCCGCTCCTCCTGCCTCTGGGCGGCGTCTGCAAGCTCGGTGTTCTTCTTGACCTCGTTCGCGTCCTCCATGACCTTCGTGAGGTCCTTCGCGCGCTCCTGCTCGTTCTCGGCCGCGGCGGCGGTGATCGCGACCTGGTAGTCGGCGACGGCCGCCATCTGCTCGAGGCGCTTCTGCCGCTCCTCCTCCTGTGCGCGCCTCTCGAAGTCCTTCTCCTGGAGCCACTGGACGACCTTCGGGTGGCTGCTCTTGATCTCGGCCTTCGCCGCGTCGTCCGGCTTCACGATCGCCAGCGCCTCCTCCATCATCGCGACGACGGTCTCGACGATGTTGTCGGTCTCGCGCACGACCTCCGTCTGGGCGACCTTCTGGCGGTCGAGGGCCTCCTTCGTGCGGGGGTTGTCCTCGATGGCCTCGCGGTCCGCGTCCATGCGGACCGCCTTCGCGACGTCCGTGATCTTCTGCGCGGCCTCGTAGCTGATCTTGCGCTCGATCGCGGTCTGCGTCGCCTTGATGTCCTTGTAGGACTCGGTGATCGCGGACTCGATCTCCTTGGCGACCTCGTAGGCGTCGACCATCTTCATCGCGGACGTGTCCTTCGTCACGAGCTCGTTCTCCTGCCGGTTCTCCTGGACGAGCTTCTGGATCTCCGGCTCGTCGCTCTCGAGGATCTTGCGCAGGATGTCGATGCGGGCCTGGATGTCGGCCTGCGCCTTCGAGGCGCGGCGGAGCTTTTCGACCTGCTCCTCGTTGACGTTGTCGCGGCGGATGTCCTCGAGGCTCTTGACGGAGGCCTTCCGCTCGACGATCTTCCCCTCGAGCTCGGCGATGCGGCGCTTCGCGTCGTCGGCGGTCCGCGCGTTTCCGTCGACCCTGCGCTGCTCCCTGTTCGCCCTGTCGCGCTGCTCGATGAACGCGCGGCCGCGTTCGCCGGCCGTGCGCTTGAACTCGTCCGCCTTCGCGCCGAGCTCGCGCGCGGCGGCGGCGGCCTCGTCGGCGCGCCTCGACTGCTCGGCCACGCGCTGCTCCATCTCGCGGATCTTCCGCTCCAGGTCGTCGACGCGCTGCTGCTCGCCGTCCGCGGACGCCGCGCACGCGGCGAACGCGGCGGCCGCGAGCGCCCCCGCCCTCAAGAGGCCGTTCATTTCCCGCCCCCTTCCCTCTTCGCGCGCTCGGCCCTGTCGCGGTCCTTCCGCGCCTGCTCGAGCTGGCGCCGAGCGTTCTTCAGTTCGCCGGAGAGGCGGTTCGCCTCGTCGCGGGCGGCCTTCGCCTCGGCGTTCTTCCGGCCCGCCTCCTCGCGATGCTTCCGCTCCCCGGCCTGCGCGTCGTCGCGCTCCCTCTCCGCCGCGTCGCGCCGGCGCGCGGCGTCGGCGAGCTGCGCCTCGGCGTCCTTGCGCTCGAGGCCGGCCTTCGCGAGGCGCTCCTTCTGCTCCTGGAGGCGCCTCTCGTGGTTCTCGAGGTCGCTGACGCGTCCGCGGTAGTCGCCCATGCGGTAGCCGATCTCGGACGCCTCCTTCTGGGCCTGGTTCTGCATCGTCGCCGCCTCGACCTGCGCGTCGCGCACCTTCTCGGACGCCTCGGCCGTCCTGCGGTAGCCGCCGAACTGGGCCTGGACCTGGATGCGGTCGAGCGCGTTGCCGGCGCGCGCCTGGGCGTCGGCGACCTTGTCGCCGGCGGACATGATCAGCTCGTCGGCCGCCTGGCGGAGCCACTTCGAGCGCTCCTCGTCCCGCAGGTCGAGCCGCTCCTCGGCGAGCATCTTCCCGACCAGCTCGATCATCGGGCCCTGCTCGGCCTGCGCCGCCCTCTGCGCGGCCTCGGTCTCGTCGAGCATCTTGCCGAGCGCCGCCTTGACGTCCTCCGCCGACTGCCCCGCGAAGGCGTCGTAGTCCTTCTGGAGCTCCTCCTTCATGAGGTCCATGTTGTGGAGGACGGCCTGCAGCGCCTCGAGCTGCCTGAGGAGCTCGTTGATGCGCGCCTGCGAGAGCGAGTCGGCGATCTGCTCGATCCTGTCGGCCGACAGGTCCGCCGCCGGGTTCGCCTTCTTCTTCTCCTTGTCGAACACGAGGCTCTTGACGGGCGTCAGCAGGACGATCGCGCCGAAGAGGGCGACGTGAAGCGCGAACGACGCGACGCTCCAGAGCAGGTCCTTCCGCCTGCGCCGGCGCTCGCGCTCGCGGATCTCGTCCGAAAACAGCTTCGCGTCCATGGGCGTCACTTCCTGAGCCCGTCGGCCGTGTGGATGCCGACGACGTTGAGCCTCTCCTGCTGGCAGGCGTCGAGCACCTGGACGATCGAGCGGAACGGCGCGAACATGTCGCCGGCGATGCGGATGCGCCGGTCGGCCTTCTCCGCCGCCGCGGCCTGCAGGGCGGCCCTCAGCCCCGCCGCGCCGACCGGCTTCGAGTTCACGTAGAGGTCGCCCTTCGAGTCGACCGACACGGTGACGAGGTCGGGCGTCGCCTTGACGTCCTTCGCCACGTTGGACTCGGGCAGCTCGATCGGGATCTCCTTCTCGATCTTCTTGAGCTGGCTCGACACCAGGAAGAAGATGAGCATCAGGAAGATGCAGTCCATCATCGAGGTCAGCTGGACCTCGGGCTTCTCCTCCTCTTCGTACCTGACGGCCATGGCGACCTACTTCCTCACGAAGAGCTGGTTGACGAGGTCGGCGACCTCCTCCTCGAGGAGCACCGCGTAGAGGTTCAGGCGGTTCTTGATGATGCCGAACACGAAGAGGCACGGCATCGAGACCGCAAGCCCCGCGACCGTCGTGACGAGCGCCTTGCCGATGTCGTCGGCGAGCACCGAGGCGTCGCCCATCTCGCCCATCGCCGCGACCGTGCCGAACGCGCCGAGAAGGCCGACGACCGTGCCGAAGAGGCCGAGAAGCGGCGAGAGCGTCGCCGCCGTCGAGAGCATCGCGGCCTTGCGGTTCTCGAGCCGGAGCTCGCGGCCGACCTTGTCCTCGGCGAACATCTTGACCTCGTTGTAGTCCTTCGAGTCCTTGTGCTGGACCATCGTCTCGACGACGCGCGAGAGCATCGACTTCGAGGAACGGCAGAGCGCGACGACCTCGTCGACCTTGCCCGCCTTCCAGAGCCCGATCACGTCCGCCGTGAACCCGTCGGGGACGACCCGCGAGCGGCGCAGGTTGAAGAAGCGCTCGAGCGCGCAGCCGATGCCGAGGACCGACAGGAGCGCGATGAAGTACATCGTGTTGCCGCCCTGCTGCCAGTAGAGCTTCCACTGGTCGACGCCGGAGATCTCCTTCGGCGCCTCGGCGGGGGCGGCCTCGGGCGCGCCAGCCGCCTCGGGCGCGGCGGGACCGGCGCCCGCCGCCTCCGCGGGCGCGGGCTCGGCAGCGGCCGCCTTCGCGGCCTCCTGGGCGAACATCCCCTTCATCCACACGGCGCCCGCAAGCGCGAGCGCGACGACCAGCATCTGCTTTTTCATCTTTTCTGGCGATTCCTTGGTTTTGCGATTTTGGCTATTGTACCAAAACGGAATCCGCCCGTCATCCACAATTTTGCGGCGGGCCCGGGACCGGTTGACGCAGGGCCGCCGTTTCTGGTAAAATATCTCGCCAAAATGAGGTGGAAAATCAGAGGGCCGGAGATCCTGGCCGCCGCGGCGTTCCTGGTCGCGGCAGGCGTCGTCTCCTGGCTGGTCTTCGCGACGAGCGGCGGGGCGGCGGACGAGACGGTCTACCGCAAGGTCGGCGGGCGCGAGCTCTCGGGCCGGATGCAGGGAAAGTTCAAGCCGGCCGCCAGGCGCGCCGCGGCGCGCGCCGTGCGGCGCCCCGCGCCCGCGGCCGACGACGACACGGACGAGAACGGCGTGAAGCTCACCCCCGAGATGAAGCAGATCCTCGCCGAGCTCCAGGACTGCATGGACAACGACGACCGCAAGGCCCTTTCGAAGGTCTGCGAGAAGATCTCGGCCATCCAGCGCGCGCGCGGCAACGACGCCGTCCCCGCCTCCGTCCGCGCCAAGGCCGTCGAGGCGATCGGGCTCTTCCTCCCGGCGTCCCTCGCCGAGCTCGTCGACTTCATGACCGATTCGGACCCCGACGTCCTGAGCTCCGTCTTCGACCAGATCGACAACCTCCTGAACGACACGACGATCGGCGACCGCGAGCTCTCGGACATCTTCACCTCGCTCGCCAAGGTCATGTCCGACGAGGACGCCATCGACTCGATGGTCCTCTCCATCGAGTCCGGCATGCGCAACAGCGTCAGGGTCAAGACATGCAAGGCGATCCTCGACACGGGCTCGGACGCCGTCGTCTCCCGCCTGCGCGAGTCGATCGCGGAGATGCTCGAGGTCGAGGTCGAGGAGCTTCCGGCCGGGGGCGAGGAGCTGAAGGAGCGGATGGACAGCTGGCTGGAGGACAACCCGGACGGCGACGACGACGACGACCTCTACAACGGCGTCTAGCGGAAGACCCTGTCATCGGAGCCCGCTCCCCGCATATACTCCTGTAATATGTCCAAGCGCACAGAGATCCTCCTTGCCGCGGCCCTCGCGATCGCCACGATCGCCGGGGGCTGGGGGCTCGTCTCCTCGTTCTCCGAGGACGGGCCGGCGGCCGAGCGCGCGACGGCCGCCGTGCGGCCGGGCCGGCGGCCGGACAGCTCCGTGCGCGCGGTGCCCGTCCGCGAGTCCGGCGCGAAGGGGGCGAAGGTCGGCGACGAGCTGTCCGAGGAGCGGCGGTTCGCCGAGCTTCTGAAGTCGCTCCGCGACGAGATCGAGGCCGTCTTCGACTTTGACGCGAACGACAGGCGCAGCGCCGCGAAGGCCGCCTCCGAGCTTTCCCGCCGGCTGTCGGCGCTTGTCGCGAAGAGGGGCTATGCGGCCGTTCCGGCCGACCTCCGCGCCAAGATGGTCGAGACGCTCGGCCTTCTCGCGCCCTACACGCTCCCCGAGGCGCTCGACCACGCCAACGACCCCGACCCCGAGATCGCCGACGCGGCGTTCGGCATCCTCACCGACACGCTGAACGACACGACGCTCGGCGACGCCGAGACGGCCCCCATCATCAAGGCGCTCGCGAAGCGGGTCACCGACGAGGACATCATCGACTCGATGCTGATGACCGTCGAGACCGAGATGCGCCGGAGCGTCGCGGTCGACACGTACTGCTCCATTCTCGAGAGCGGGACGGACGAAATCAGGGCGAAGGCCCTCGAGTCCATCGCCGACTTCACCGAGGAGGAGGACGTCACGACGGTCGAGAAGCTCCACGAGTGGCTCGACAACCATCCCGACGACGAGGACGACGCCGACTTCTACAAGGGCGTCGAGGACTGAGGCCGGCGGGCCGTCACGGGGCGAACGGGGGGAAGACGATGTGCCGTTCCCTCTTCCCTTCGGGCGGGGGCGTCATGTAGTCCGCGCCATAGAGGCGCTCCATGTAGGATTCGACGTCCGCCGGTAGCCGCACCTTCCGCCCCTCGAACGTCCCTTCCCGCGTTCCGCGCATCCCCTCTCGCGCGGCGAGTTCGCCGAAGAAGTGGCGGCGCCCGACGGGGAAGGTGGCAAGTCGCGAGTCCGCGTTCCGGCAGAGCGCGTTCCACCGGTCCCACAGGCGCGTCCACGCGCCGAGCGGAAGGGGCGCGAGAAGGAGTCCGACCGCCCGCTTGAGCCGGAAGGCCGCCCCGTCGAGGCCCCATTCCCGCAGCAGGCGGCGCTCGTGGAAGTGCTTGCGGCAGGAATAGAGGAAGCCCAGCGCGAGGGACCCGAGCCCGTGCGCCGTCCGAAGCAGCCGTCCGTCGAAGGTGCCGTCCATCATGAACACGTCGACGAAGACGCCGCGGTCGAGGTCCGGCTCGAGCACGTCCTCACGCGTGACGTAGCTCGTCCCGCGCAGGCGGATGCGGGGGAACGCAAGCGGATAGCCCCGCGGCGAACCCGGCTCGTAGACGGCGTACTTTCCGCCGAAGCGCCTTTCGAAGGCCGCGCGGAAGCGCGGCCAGTCGCCGCGCGGCATGTTGACGTCGAGGTCGTCGTCCCACGGGATGAAGCCGCCGTTCCGGACCGCGCCGAGAGCCGAGCCGCCGCCGAGCGTCCAGTCGACCTTCTCGGCCTCGCAGACGGCGGAGATGTCGTCGAGGATTCCGCACAGGCGCAGCTGGAGCGCGCGGAGCTCCCCGCCCGACAGCTCCTTTGCGCCGCGCGCGGCGGCGGTCTTGAACGAATCGAAGGTGCTCAGGTCCACGGCCGTCCAGACCCCCTTTCGCGCCAGCGGGCGCAAAGCGACCGAACCGCCGCCAGCGCCATCGCCCCCAGCATCCAGGTCATTTCCGCATCCTCCCCTCAATCAGGTCGCAGACGCGCTCCGTCGCGTGACCGTCCTCGACGCACCCCTTGCCCGCGAGGAACGCCTCGACTTTCGCGCGGTAGGCCCCCTCGTCGAACGCGGCGACGTTGCGGGCGAGCCCGTCCGCCGTCTTCGCGACGGGGAACGGCGTTTCGGACATCGGATAGTAGAAGCCCTGGACGCGCTGGTACTCCTCGATGTCCGGCGCATAGACGAAGACCGGACGGCGCGTCAGCATGAAGTCGAACATGCAGCTCGAGTAGTCGGAGACAAGCGCGTCGGAGGCGGCCATCAGCTCCTGGACGTCGGGATAGTCCGTTCCGTCCACGGCGTCCTCGGCGAAGCGGAAGTCGTCCCGCCGCATGATCGGATGCAGCCGGACGACGACGCGCCAGCGCCCGCCGAACCTTTTCGCGCAGGCCGCGGCCAGGCCGGAGAATCCGTGCAGATACGCGTCGCCGCGCGTCGCGCTGCGGTAGGTCGGCGCATAGAGGAGAAGCCTCTCGTCCGAAGCGGCCCCCAGGGCCTTGACGACTTTGTCGCGCGCGGCGGAGCGGTCGCCGAAGAGGACGTCGTTCCTGGGGTGCCCGAAGAGCTCCACCTTCCCGCAGCCGTAGAAGCGGCGGCGGTAGACGAACTCCGCCTCCCACGTCGCGTTCGAGACGAGGTGGTCGACCATCGACGCGTCGCGCCTGAGGACGTATTCGCGCAGGGGGATCGACTTCGCGGACGGTATGTCGGACCCGATGCACTTGATGCCGAGCGATCCGTGGTGGGTGTTGACGTACGTCTGGTCCGGCCTCTTCGCGAGCCCCCACGCCGCGAACTCGGTGAAGCTCTGGTTCGAGCACCAGAACTGCGCCGTCGCCATCTCGCGCAGCGCGGCGGACGGGAGGAAATCGCCGATCGCCACGGGGCGTATCTCGGGCGGAAGGGTCCGCCGCACCGCCTCGACGTCCTTTGCAAGCCACACCATCTCCACCGGCGCCTTCCGGCGAAGGAGCTCGAGCGCGATGTACTTCTGGTGGTCGCCAAATCCCCTTCCGTGGAAATTGTCGAACACGATCTTTCCGGGCACGGTCCTCTGCGACCTGCACCAGGCGCGCACGGCGAAGGAAAGCCCGCCGCAAAGCCACAGGTACGGCGCGGCCTTGCGCAGAAGCGTCCCCTCGCGGAGCGCCTTCGCCACCTTGTCAGCGGCTCCCACGCGGCACCTCCTCCGTCCGTCCGTCTATCGCGGCGAGCACCATGTCGACCGCCCGTGCGGACGCCTTTCCGTCCTCGCAGCAGCCCTTTCCCTCGAGGAACGCGGCGCTGTCGGCCGCATACTTCGCGCCGTCGAAAGCGCGAATGTTGGCGCACAGCCTCTCTTCCGTCTCGGCGACGGGGAAGGGCGTGTCCTCCAGCGGGTAGTAGAATCCGCGCAGGTCGTCGAACTTGGCCCTGTCTGGAGCGAACACGAACCCGGGCCCGCCGCCGAGGAGATAGTCGAATATCCAGCTGGAGTAGTCGGTAATCCCCGCGTCCGCGGCGACAAGTATTTCCTGCATGTCCACATAGGCGGAAGCGTCCACGACTTCGCGCGGAAGCGAAAAGAGCCCGTCGGAAAGCCCCCGCGCGTCGCGCGGGTGGAGGCGCACGACGACACGCCACCTGCCGCCGAAGCGGCCGGACAGGGCCCTTGTCCATTCGTCGAACGCAAAGCCGGTCGCGCCGGCGAAGAATCCGCTCTCCCTGAACGTCGGTGCGTAGAGAGCGATCTTTTCGCCGTCGGCGACGCCCAGCGCCGAGCGCACCTTCGCGCGGAGCGCCGCCTTCTCCGGCTCGGGGAGGAAGAAGACGTCGTTGCGCGGATGTCCCGTCCGCGCCTTTGGCACGCTGGGGAACAGGGACTCCTCGAACACACCGTCCTCGAAGTCGCCGTTCGAGAGCACCGCGTCCACCGCACGTGCGACGCGGACGGCGACATGGCGGGGCTTCCCGTTGCACCTGTCGAGGCGCTTGATGCCAAGCGAGCCGTGCCACGTGCAGAGGTAGAACTGCCCGTCGCGCTTCGGCGGCATTCCGCCGGCGAGGAAGAGCCGCGAGTTCTCCACCACGACGCCGGCCGTGGCGGCCTCCCGGTACGCCGCGACGGTCCCGAGCTGGACGGCCCTGACGCCGCGCGGAAGATGCGCGAGGCGCTCTTCGTAGGAGAAGGCGCCGAGCAGCCACACGAGGTCCAGGTCCGTGCGCCTTCGCAGGAGCTCCAAGGCCATGTACTTCGGGTTGCAGTCGAAATCTCCGGAGAAGGAGTAGAAGACCACCTTCTTCCGGTCCGGCGGGGGAAGCCGCGCGGCATAGCGATCCAGCGCCCTGCGGACAAGCCTGCGCCTCATCAGCCACCAGCCGAAGCGCGCGGAGAAGTTGCCGCTGAGAAGGGCCCGCAGGGGTTTCAGGAGCGACGTGACGCCCGCTCTGGATATTTCTCGCCTCATTCCGCCATGAACCTTCTGCACAGGCCCGAGAGGCGGTCCGCATACGGCTTGTATTCTGTTCTCACCTTCGGCGCGGACACGAACCCAGACGCATCCCGCTGTCCGTCGGACGCCTGGACACGCCAGTCGGGACCGACTTCAAGCACATTGAGGAAGTCTAAGTTGCCGCCGAAACGCCCTGTCTCGAACTCCTCGTGATGGACGAACCACAGGGGCGTGCCCATGGCGAGGCAGGGAAGCGCGCAGTGAAGGCGGCTCGTCACAACGAAAGGCGCCTTCTCGTAGCGGCGAAGCCGTTCGTCCGCCACCTTCAGCAGCGCTTCGTCCGTCGGATAGTCGGCCTTGGGGACCCTGTGGGCGACGTACTCGGCGGCGAGGAGCAGCCTCTCCCCGAACGCCCCTGCGTAGGCCCGGTGGAATTCAGCGGCGTAATGCCACCTCACGATGGGGAAACGGATGCGCGGGAACTCCCTGAACACGCGAAACTTCCCGGCTAGCGCCTTCACCGCGCCGAAATGCCGCAGCAGGTACGGAAGCCGCGCCATGATCCTGAAGGGAATGTTCCAGACGTCCGTCTTCCCGAAACGGCGGAAAAACGGGTCGACAAACACTGGCGGCGTGTCGGCGTCGACATGGTGATAGGTCTCGCCTAGCGTGAGGGTGAGGCAAGAGGAGAACTCGGCCTTGATTCCGTGCCGTTCGAGCATGGCGACGGCGTCCGTGCTGCGGCACCCAATCGGTTCGTGCGCCTTGAGGTAGGCGACGGTCTTGTCGGTAAAGAACCTCCGTTCGATCAGCGGGCGGACATGGAACGACGTAAAGAGCGGGACAATCGCGGGCGCGGGCGGGAACTGCTCGGGGTGGAACATGAACCAGGCGTTCATGACGAGTTTCACCGGTTCCCCGTCGTACGACGCAAGTCTCTCGCGTTCGACGAATGCCGCGTCGCCCCCGGCGAACTGGCGCGCGGCGATGCTCTGCACGTAGTCGCCGATGTTCTTGAGGCTCTTGCCGCCCAGACAGACGAGAACGCCCTTCTTCATTTCGCCTCCCCCCTTTCGAATTCGGACGGCTCGGGGAAAAGCCGTTCGTATGTCGCCTTCATGGCCTGGATGTATTCGGGTTTCGTGTCTTCCGTATCGTTGCAGCAGAAGAGGGCCGGCCTGTAGCGCCTCAGCTCCCTTTCGGCGACGAGCCAGTTCCGTCCGACGAACTGAAGGGACTCGGCCCAGCCATGGACCAGCAGCCGTTTCCACAGGGGGCGGTTCGCCGTCGCGTGGGCGCGGGCCGTTCTGTAGTGACCGTGCCCAATTGCGATGGCATGGCCCTTGTAGAGAAGATGCATGACCTGCAGGGGCGAGCGGAACGGCAGTTCGAACGTAGGGACAAGGTCCGCCTTGAACTTCTCGAAGCAGTCCCTCATGTCGCTCTTCAGGTAGGCGTCGACGTTGTGGTGCGGATAGTGCGAGCACGCCTTGTGCAGGTCTCCGGCGTCTCCGTATTCCCTTGCAAGGAGGTTCGCCGCGTTCACAAGGTTCATGCGGTAGCTGGTGAACCTTCCGAGGTCGCCGGCGCGCTTTCTCGCGCCGAACCGGAAATAGGGGTACCCGTCCGGCGCGTAGAAGAAATCGGGGCCGACGGGCCGGTAGAACATCATGTCGTCGTTTGCCAGCAGGAACCGCTCGGAAAGCCCTTCTATGTTCCAGAGATGGTGCTCGATCGTGACGGAACTGTAGCACGGCAGGCGCTCCGGAGGCATGAACTCGCCGTGCCTGACGACTCGCAGCCGCGGGTTCGAGACGTCAAGCCAACTCGGCGGGCGGTTGTCGTCGGCGATGACGACGAACACGCGGCCGATCCAGGAGGCACACTTCTCTAGCGACCGCAACGCGTACATCAGGTCGTCGTTCCCCCTCGTCCGACAGGCGCCGTTGCCCGACGACTCGAGATCGAGCCCGTGCCGCTTCGCGCACGCGGCCCGCTTCGCGCTCCATGCGGGATCCGACGCGTCGCACCACAAGTACACGATGTCTATTCCGCTGGACACAGGAACCTCCTCCCGCTTCGCGACAGCGACTTCATCACGACATAGGTGCCGTCCTCGACGGAACAGCGTTCGCTTCCGCCGATCTTCTTTGCCACGCCGACGGCAAGTCGCCTTTCGATCGAATAGCCGACCTTCACCACGCGGCAGCGGCTTGTCGCCGCAGCCGACACGGCGCGCTCGAGGAAACGAGGCAGGAACAAGTCGTCATGGTCGCAGAAAGCCAGCCACTTCCCCGTGGCGGCGGCAATGCCGACATTGCGCGCCCTGCTGATGTCCGCGTTCCGCTGGTGCACGACCTTGACGCGCGGATCGAGAGACGAAAACCTTTCGCACACGTCGGCGGATCCGTCCGTCGAACCGTCGTCGGCCAGGAGGAGCTCGAAATCCACCATCGTCTGGGCGAGAATGCCTTCGATCGCGGCGGAAAGATACGGGCCCGCATTGTACACGGGCATCACAACGCTGACACACACGCTCATTTTGCCAGTCCTCCTCCGTCCGTCCCTTCGTCCATGGCGCGCATCGTGAAAACGTCCGGCCGTTCGCCGTCGGCAGGGGGGACGGCCCTTCGGAACGCCTTGACAAGCTTCTCCCGCACATAGGCGCGCTCGCGTTGCCCGAGCACCGCAAACCACGCAAATGGCAGCATGACGGCCTCCGAAGCCGCCGTCACGGCGAGAATCCTCGGGAAAGAGGCGGGCATCAAAAGGCGCGGGACGCTTCCGAAGGCACAGCCGAAAAAGGCCAAGGCGGCCAAGGGAAGCGCCGTGGACTTCAGCCAGCGTGCAACGGAGAGTCCGACGACCCGTTCTGCAATGACGACGCGCGCCGTCACGACAAGGAGCATCGACGCGACCATTATCCACCCAATCGAGCGAAGGCCGTTCCCCGTGACGACCATAAGGCAGGCCGCAGGAACGGACAGGACGTTGATCGTCCCGCTGAACGACTTCTCGAGAGCGATCTTCCCGCTGGCGTCGATGGCGCTGCTCTGCCCGATGGACGACCTGTCCAGAAAGAACATCGCCAGCACGCAGGCGCAGAGGAAGCCGGCGTCCGCTGGCGGCTTCTTGAGCCAAAGCCGCATGACCTCGTCCACCTCCAGAAAGAGCGGAACGGAAACAAGCGCCACGACAAGTCCGCCCAGCTTGCCGGCAAGGGACACGAGATTCTGCACCCGGTCCCTTTTCCCCGACCCGAACGACGAGGCGATCGCGGCCACAAATGGCCCGGACATGGACGCGGCGAACACGTTGGCCTTCGACGCCAGCCGGGAGGCGACGACCATGGCGGCGTTCTGCACGGCGCCGAAAGCCCTGTTCACAAGAACCATGAGGCCCTTGTTCTTGACGACCGCACCGGTCATGGAAAAGGCATACCAGCCGGCAAAGGCCGCAAGCCTCCGCACGTCCGCCCACTTCCAGAGACAGTCGCGCCGCAGCCGGCATTCCGGATAGACACAAAGCGCACGGACGCATATGACCAGGGGCGGGACGGTCGCCAGCACGCAGTGCCAGAAGGCATACTTGGCCAGCCAGTCGCCGGGATGCGTCACCATGTAGAAGAGAAGGGCGGCGTTAAGCGTGGCGCTTGCCATGCTCAGCACGGTAAGCTCGGCGATCTCCTGCTTGGCCGTGTACATCGCGCGGAACGGGACGTTGACCATGGCGACAAGGGCCGAAGCACAGGAAAACCGCCAGACCCAGACGCAGGCCGCCATCCTGTCCGCCGGAATCACCAGCCAATGCCCGACCGCGAACTCTCCGACCGGCCAGCCAATCGCCACAAGGACGAGCGGAACAGCGGTATGGACGCAGATCGCGCTCGTAAACCACCGACGGCATTCGGCGAGAGACTCCTTCGCCATCCCCTTTCGCCGCCCAAGGCCTATCGCGACCGCATAAAACCTTCCAACGGCCGTCGCGAGCATTCGGTTGACCACGGTGACGAACGCCACGAGGCCCCCGACAAGGCCGAAAAGCCCGTAGTCGGTCTCCCCGAGCGACAGGAAAAGCCAGCGGGCGGTGACTAGGCCGAGCGCCAGCGTATACGCCGAGCGCGCGTAGGTCGCGGCGACGTTGAGCGCGATGCGTCTGTTGGGCGTCATCCTCACGGGCGGCGCATCCCCTTCATCATGCGTTCGAACATTTCGGGCAAGCCGACCGTCGGCGTCCAGCCGAGCGCGCGCAGCGCGGACGAGTCGAGCTTCAGCTGGAACTCCGGCGCGAACCCGCGCGCGTCCGCGCCCGCGGGGTCGACCACCAGGCGCGAGCCGCTCTCGGGGTGCGCGTCGATCAGCGCCTGCGCCATCTCGCGGATCGTGCAGTACGTCGCCTCGTTCGCGACGACATAGGCGCGCCCGGCCTCGCCCTTCTCGAGGAGGAGGCGAATCGCCTCGACCGCGTCGTCGAGCGCGCAATAGCAGCGGGCGGTGCGGCCTTCGGTCTTCAGGACGATGTCGCGCCGCTCGAGGATCGCGCGGGCGAACTCCGCGAACACCCGGCCGTCGTCGTACCTGACGCCCTCGCCGAAGGTCTGCGCGAGCCGCGCGATCGAGACGTTGAGCCCGCTCTCGCGGCAAAGCGCCTCGGCGGCCAGCTTGGCGTCGGGATAGCTCGCGCGCGCGCCGGTCAGCCCGAGCATCACCTCGAAGGTCGAGAGATACACCATCGACCCCGTCCGGACGGTCCGCGCGAACGCCAGCACGTTGGCCGTCCCCTCCACGATCACGCGCCGGACCCCCTCGGGATCGTCGACAAACGCGCGCGACGAGGTCTCGGAAGCCGCATGCACCAGATAGCCGAGCCTGTCGACCGGGAGCCGCCCGGCGAAGGGGCGCGTCACGTCCCATTCCGCGATCTCGACGCCGGCGACGCCCCTGAACAGCGACGCGGCCTTCGCCACGTTCCGCGCCGCGGCGAAGACCCGGAGCCCCTCCGCGGCGAAACGCCGGACGAGCGCGGAGCCGACGAGCCCCGTCGCGCCGGTGACGAGGACGGCTTCAGCCACCGGCGCCCCTCCACTTCAGCAGGGCCTCGAGCGTCACGATGTCCTCCGGCGTCGTGATCTTGACGTTGCCGCGGTTGCCGGGCACGAGATGCACGGGGATCCCAAGCGCGAAGCAGATCGTCGCCTGGTCCACCATGTCCGCGTAGCCCCCCGGACGCGCGCGGATGCGCTCGTGCGCGGCGAGGATGTCGCCGAGACGGAAGCTCTGCGGCGCCTGGGCCGTGTAGGACTCGCGCCTGTAGGGAATCGCATCGACCCTTGCACCGTCCCTGGAGAGGACGATCGTCTCGTAGCACGGCGTGTACGTGATCGCGCTGCCGAATTCCCCGACCGCCTCGACGTTCGCCGTTATCACGTCGGGCGTCACGAAGGGCCTTACGCCGTCGTGAAGGAGGACCGTCGAATCCGCCGGCTCGCGCGCGGCGGCGTAGACAAGGCCGGAATAGATCGACTCCTGCGCACTGCCGCCGCCGGCCGCGATTCCGCGGAGCTTCGAGATCCCGTAGTCCGCCGCCAGCGCGCGCGCGCGCTCCGCATAGTCGGCGCCGACGACAAGGTAGACGCCGTCGACCAGCGGATGCCGCTCGAAGATCTCCAGCGTGTGCGCGAGGACGGGCCGGCCGGCCAGCTCGAGAAACTGCTTGGGGACGGCGCCGCCCATCCTCACGCCGCTTCCGCCGGCAAAGACTATCGCAAGGTTCATCGACGGTATTATACCAAAATCAGGCGAATTTTCGCCGGAGAAACGAGACGATCTTCCGCGGCCAGCCCTGCCCCTCGAGGTGAAGGACCGGGAGCTCGCAGACGCGCGCGTCCTGCCGCCGCAGCCAGACGTCGAGCAGCCGCTCGGAGACGAACCCGAAGACGCGCGCGTCGTAGGCCGAATACGCGGAGACGTCGATGCGCCGCTCGAGCTCGAACAGAACGTCGAAGAGCCAGGCGCACCAGGCGTCGAAGAACGGCCGCCGCATCACGAACATGTTGAAGCGATGCCCCCTCGTCGACGCCATGACCGCGTCGAAGTCCCCGAGGAAGTCCGGATGGCGCTCCGCGACGACGCGCCGCGTCTCGTCCAGGTCGGCGGCGTGGTGCGCGTGCGCATACTGGGAATACGTCGTCTCGATGAAGTAGTTGCGCCGCTTCGGGAGGATGACGTCGTGCGACGCGAGCAGCGCGGCGATCTCGGCCCCCGACGCGACGCCCGCGCGCCCCCTGAAGTGCCTTCGGTAGTGGACGAGCCCGACCGCGCCGGCCCCGAGGTTCCGCCACGCCCAGTAGAGCCCCGTCAGCTCGCACCAGTTCGCGTTTCGCGAGCTGATGTTCTCGCCCTCGTCGTCCCTCGCGAAGCCGATGGACGGCTTTCCCGCCGCCCCGACCTGGAGCGGAAGGTAGACCGGATCCTCCGGCATGCGGTACGGCTTGTGCGCCGCCACGAGGACGACGGGGCCCGCTGTCGACTCTCGAGCTGTCATGCGGCCAATTATAGCATACGCGCCCGCGCGTTTCAAACGGGCGCGCGGCGGAATCAGCGCGCGCCGCGCATGAAGACCACCGCGTAGACCGTCTGGAAGAGAATCCATATGTCCATCCACGGCGACCAGTTGAGGACGTAGTGGACGTCGAGCGCGACCCTCCTGGCGTAGTCGGTGTCGCTCCGGCCCGACGCCTGCCAAAGGCCGGTGATCCCCGGCTTCACCGAGGCGAACGTCTCGTAGGCGGCTCCGTAGTGCGCGACCTCCCCCCTGACGATCGGTCGCGGCCCGACGAGCGCCATGTCGCCGGCGAAGACGTTGAAGAGCTGCGGGAACTCGTCGATCGAGGTCCTGCGGAGGAACCTCCCGAGCGGCGTCACGCGCGGGTCGTCGGAGAGCTTGAAGTTCGCCTCCCATTCGGCGCGCCGCGCGGGGTCGGACGCGAGAATCGCCTTGAGCCGCGCGTCGGCGTCGGCATACATGGAGCGGAACTTCCACACGCGGATGGGCCGCCCGCCGCGGCCGAGCCTGTCCTGCCGGTAGAAGACCGGCCCGCGGCTCGTCAGCTTGACGAGGAGCGGGACGACCGCGAAGAACGGCGACAGCAGGACGAAGGCCGCGAGCGCGAGCGCCTTGTCGAGGACGAGCTTCTCGACGCGCAGGACGCGGAAATGCCGCTGGTTCACCATCTCGACGCCGCCAACGCCGTCGAACGAGACGATCTGCCCCCCGCTGACGGGGAAGGACGAACCGCTCGGCATGTACTCGATGTGCGTGAAGCTGCGCACAAGGCCGGACATCTGGCAGCGCAGCAGGCGCGGGTCGAGGCAGCTCACGAGGATCCTGACGCCCGTCTCCTCGGCCGAGGAGACGGCCTCGGCGGCGTCCGTTCCGACCGCCCTCTCGACGCGGAAGCCGAGGTAGGCGTCGGACGAAAGGGAGCGCTCGAGCTGGCGCGCGAGATCGCCGTCCCCCGCCAGGAGCACGGGGATGCGGGCCCAGCGGAAGCGGAACAGCGCCCGCCGCGCAAGATCCCTGAACGGCTGGGCGAGGACGGCGGCAAGGAACCCCGAGATGACGATGACGGCGCGGGAGTAGTGCTCGGTCGTCTGGTAGGCGAGGGCCAGGTAGGCGATCAGACCGAGATGCGTAAGAAGCGACGAGCCCGCGAGGCGCCGGAGCTCCTCCGGCGGCGCGACGGGCGCGGCGGGATGGAAGACGCTGCCGTGGTAGAGGCGGAACAGCGCGTTCAGCGCGACGTAGACGGGGACGATCGGCCAGAGGCGGAGGTAGAACTCGGCCCCGAACTTGTAGTGCCCCAGCCCGAACGCGCGGTACGCCCACACCGTGAAGGCCCAGACGCCGACGAGCGTCAGCGCGTCCGTCGCGGCGAGCGCGAGATTCCTGACGCGACCCTCGTTCATTCCGCCGGCACCCCCAGGGCAAGGCCAAGCCAGTTCTCGACGTAGACCTCCATGCCGGGAACGACGACCACGCCCTCGCGCGGCGCGGCGTAGGCGTCGCCGTAGCGCGCGGCGAACTCGCCGACGAGCACGACGACGTTCGCCGCCTCGCGGAGGGCCGGCGGGACGGCGTCGGGCGGAAACGGCGGCGACACGAACACGACGGCGCCGGGAAGGTGCGCGCGCGCCTCGGGGCGCGCCGAGATCCGCTTGAGCCAGCGGTCGCCCTCGACGCCGCCGAGAACCAGCCGTGCGACGCCTTCGGACGGCAGGTCGTCGACCGAGCGGACGACGGCGACGGACTCGGCCGACGGATTGAAGGCGTAGAAGAGGCGGATCCCCTTTGCGGAAAGCACGCCGCCGAGCGCCTCGCCCGTCGTGTCGACGACCCACGTCTCGGGAACGCCGCCGCGCCAGTTGACGAAGGTCGCGTTCCCGACGTGCCGGACGGGAACCGGGACGTCGACCGGCCGCCAGCGGCGGCCGAGGCCGACGGCCGCGAACGCGAAGGCGGCGGACGCGGCAAGCGCGCACGCGCACGCGACGACGGCGTCGCGCCGGCGGAGGGCGCGGCAGTTCCACGCCAGGACAAGCGCGGCGGCGACGGGCCCGAGCCAGAGGGCCTTCGCGGAGAACAGCGGATTGAACCAGCTGCCGACGAACCAGAACGCCGCCATGGCCAGCGGAAACGCAACGCGGCGGCGGACGGCGCAGAGCGCGCCAAGGGCGAGCGCAAGCCCCCAGGCCGCCGCATAGGCCGCCCGCAGCGGCCAGGAAAGGCCGGCAAGGACGGTCAGGTGGTCGTTGATCAGGGACCCCGGCAGCGAGACCTCGCTCAACGGCTGGTACCAGTCCATGTAGGCGCGGCCGACGTCGAAGAAGCCCCCCCACCCGGCCGCGGCGTCCATCATCATCCGCGGCGCAGCCAGCCACATCTGGAGACGCACCCGGTTGGACCAGCCCTTCTGCCCGACGCCGGAGCCGCGCGTGAGGAACTTCGGGTCCTTCCACGCGATCCACGCGACGACCGCCGCGGCGGCGACGGCGAGGGCGATCCAGAACCACTTGCTCCGGAAAAGACGCGCGACGAGGTCGCGGCGAACGGCCGCGAAGACGGCGACGGCCGCGCACGACGCCAGCACGGCCCCCCGCGAGCCGGCCCAGAGGACGCACGCAAAGGCCGCGACGCCAAGCGCCGCGCAGGCGGCGCGCGCGGGAAGCCTCCGCAGGAAGACGGCGAGCGCAAGGAGCGCGAGCGCGACCTCGGCCCAGAAGGCCGCCGTCTGGTTGGGGTTGCCGTACGGGAACCGCAGCCGTCCCGAACGCCCCCACTTGAGGGCGTACTCGACGCCAAGCGCCTTCTTGGCGATCGCGGCCGCGGTCTTCGCGTCAGGCGGGGGAATCGCGCTCGCGAGAAGCGGCGAGCGCTCCTCCGGAAGCCGCGCGCGCGACGCGCCGTAGGCGACGTTGGTCGCGGCGCCGTCCTTCTCGTAGGCGACGAGGCGCCCCTTCCTGAACGAATAGCGCTCGACGCCGCCGGCGCCGGTCGGCCCCTCCACCGAGACGAAGCCCTTCCTCTCGACGCCCGTCCAGCCGCCGACGCTTCGCAGGCGGCCGTCCCGCGCCAGGACGCGTTCGAACTCGCGGACAGTCCCGTCGGGGCGGACCATCCGAAGGACGATCATGTTCTCCGGCGCGATGTAGGCGTCGGCGGGCGAGAATCCCGAAGGTGCCGCCGCTTGCGCGGCGGCACCCATTCCAATCACGAGGACTGTCGCGGGAAGAAGCCTCATTCCCCGTCTTCAGGCGGAAGCGCCGCCTCGCTCCAGTCGCGGTCGACCTCTTCGGCGAGGATGTTGAACGGCACCGACTCCTTCCACGTCTTCGTGGCCGTCCGGAGGAAGAACCCGGCCGTCCAGACGTCGCCGCCGAGCGGGGCCGCCGCGTCGCGCGAGTAGAGGAGGATGCCGTAGTGCGGGCACTTCGCGACGTTCTTGCCCTGGTACGCGCTGTACGAGGTCAGCGTGCCGGAGGCGATTCCGGTCGCGCGGTTGAGGCTGTAGGTCATCGCCGAAACCGTCTCGCCCTTCGTCGCGCCGAGCTTCACCGCGTTGGACGCGAGCGTCACGGACACCCCGTCGAGCGTGAAGTCGTAGTCGAGGTAGTGGCGCTGCAGGTTTTCGGTCGTGTTGAACCAGCCGCCGACCGGGACGAGGTCGAGCAGGAAGCCGGAGCCGTCCTCCGTCGAGCCGGAGCCGTCACGTCCCCAGGTGACCGTCGTCGCGGAGGAGTCGACGTAGGGCAGCTCCCCGTCCCAGACGATCTCGAGCACGCCGCCAAGGCACGCGGTCGCCGTCGTCGTCGCGAACGGGACGCGGAGCGTGCAGGACGACGGATCCTCCGGGTCGCCGACGAGCGCGGCGGTCGTGGAGGCCGAGACGGCCTGCCCGTCCGCGCGGCGTCCCGTGATCGTGACGGCGCCCTTCGCGCCGACCTTCACGCCGAGGAAGCCGTTGCCGCGCGGGAGGCCGTCGTCGTCGATTCCGTCCGGAACGAGCGCGACCGTGTAGTAGCCGGCGAACTCGCCGAGCGCGGCAAGGCAGGACGCGTCCGCCGAATTGTCGCGGTAGAGCTCGGCCGTGTAGACCACGTCCTCCGTCACCGCCTTCTGCGCGGCGTCGGGGACGTTCATCTCGAGCACGACGGCCGCGGCCGGCCCGCCGGCCGATCCCGCCACCGTGTCGGCGTCGAGCATGTCGACCGTCATCACGCTCGTGTAGGCGACCTTGGAGTAGGTCTTCGAGCAGGTCAGCACCGCGCGCAGCGCCCGCGTCACGCCGTCCTCGGTGTCCTCCGCCGAGACGACCTCGGAGAAGCCGCTGCCCGAGAAGGTGTAGGAGACGCCCGCGACCGTCACCTTCGCGCTCAGCTTCCCGGCGGACGTCGCCGTCAGCTTGACCGCCCCGACGGCCGGCGCCGCGCGCTCGACGGCGTGCCCGTCCTCGACAAGCGCGCCGACGAACGTGCCCGCGCCGGTGCCGATCGGCTCGACTTCGAAGCGGAGCGTGATCGTCGACCCCCAGGACGGGCTCTTCGCCGCGCCGACGGAGGTCTGGAGGACCGCCGTGTACGACCCGGCCTTTGTCGGGACGCCCGTGACGATGCCCTTGCCCGCGGCGCCGTCGAGCGAAAGCCCGGGCGGAAGCGCGCCGGAATAGACGCGGCTCGCAATCGACTTCGTGTCGCTCATGCTGCCGGCCGGCCCGATCTCGAACTTGGTCGCCACGCCCTGGACGAGGCGGATCGTCTCCAGCGCGACCCCGCCCTCGTCGTCGTAGTAGTCCGAGCCGTAGGCGTCGACGAGCGCGATGTCGGTCGTCACGGCGCCGGCGGCGGCCGTCGAGAACGTCCAGACGGAGCCGCCCGCCGTCCACGAGAGCTCGGACGGGTCGATGACGGAATTGTTCGGACCGACGGCGAAGTCAAGCGCCCAGTAGTGCGCCGTCGAGGGATCGGCCGTGAGGTCGGGCGAGACGTCGACGGACGTCGCCGAGGTCCATCCCAGCTCGTCCGCGACCTTGCCGGACGCGAGGCCGTGGCGGACGCGGTAGTACATCGGAAGGCCGGCGAGGGCGTCGGGGATTCTCCACGAGAGGTTCGTGACCGTCCCGGGCTGCGCGACGCTCTTCGAGAACGGCTCGTAGGCCGCCACCTTCGAGAACGGCACCCAGCGGTAGAACTCGCCCGACTCCTCGTCGATCGGCTGGAAGGCCGGATACGCCGTCCCGTCGCCCTCCGCGTAGGAGAAGACGACGTTCTGCTTGCCGGCCGGGACCGCGCAGGCGAACAGCCCGTCCGGATAGAGGACCTCTCCCGACCCGACGCGGCAGCTCAGCGTGCCGCATCCGCCGGCGGAGGGATTCGCGACGAAGACGCCGGGCCCTGTCACCTGGAACGTCACCGAGGCGCTCTGCGCCGGCGTCGACCGGAAGTTGCCGTCCGCGTCCAGGTACCACGTCCCCTTGGACGTCATCGCCGCGCCGGCCGACTTGGCCTCCTTCGCGACGGACGCGAACGACTTGGCGAGGTCGCTGTTCTTGATCGTGACCGCGGCGCTCGCCGCGCTCAGCGTCGGCTTCGCGAAGCCCTTGTAGTCGCCCGTCGTCAGGACGGCCATCGAGACCGTGAACGTGCGGCTCGCCGCGAGGTCCTCGCTCTCGAGCGTCTGCACGATGAACTCCTTGTCCTCCGCGTCGCCGTCCTCCCAGACGAGCACGTCGCTGAACGGCTCGAAGTCGGCCCCCGCGCGCGCCGTGTCGCCCTTGGCCTTCGTCGCCGTGAACCTGACCGCGACGCGGCCGTCCGCCCCGCCCCTGCGGGACACCGTCAGCACCGCGTCGTCGCCCGCGACCACCGAGAACGCGGGCTTCTTCACGTTCGCGACCGGCGCGTCGTCGTCGCCGTACGCGGTCACGGACACCGTTCCGGCATTCGCCGCCGTCACCTCGGAAAGCGTCACCGTCGCGTCGGCGAGCGTGATCTGCGCCGGATACTCGTCCTCCTCGACGTCGTCTTCGTCCATCGGCCAGATCTTCACCGAGAACGACTTGTTCGCCTCGCGCTTCGCGACAAGGTCGGGTATGAGCCGCACGGAGACCGTCTTGTCCTTCATGTCGCCGTCCGCCCATTCGACGATTCCGTTCGTCGGGTAGTACTCGCTGCCCGGGAGGGCGTTCCCGGCCTCGTCCTCGCCCGCGCCGCGGACGGTCGCGTAGCGAACCCTGACGCGTCCCTCGCTCGCCGTCCTCTTCAGCGTCAGCGTCGCGACGGCGGCGGACTCCTTGACGGTGTACTTGGCGGCCGAGAACCGGACCGTCCCGGCGTTGAACGCGCTGTACTCGAGCGTGTAGGACGCGTCCTTCGGGTCGGCGGGATCGGCATGCGCGACCGTCAGGTAGTGGCTGCCCGCCCCGAACAGGCGCTTCGAGACGGAATCCGTCGCGCCGACGACCTCTTCCCCCGCCGCCGTCGCGACGGTGAACAGCGCGTCGCCGTCGCCGTCCAGCGTGGTGTCGACGAGGCGGAAGTTGTAGTAGACGCCCGCGGCCGCCTTGAACTGGAACATGTCGCGCGGGTCGGTCGTCCAGAGCGTGCGCTTCGCCGACTGCGTCTTCGTCTTGCCGGCGATCGCCACCGCGCCCTCGGCGTCGTCGTCGCTGACCGCGACCTGCTTCTTGTTCACGGTCTTCGTGTACCTGTCGAAGGAGTCGTTGTAGACGCCCGTGACGACGACGGCGTCGCCGGACGTCGCGCCGGGCGTCACCTGGACCGTCTGGGCCGCAGGCGTCGCGAAGCCGGAGACCGCGTTGAACGAGACCGTGGCGGCGGCGTTCGTCGGCAGGTTGACGACCGCGCCGTTCGGATAGGACAGCGTCTCCTTGTTCAGCTTCCACGTGGCGTCGGCGCCCTTCGTCCTGACCTGGAGAAGGCCGAGCGTCCCGCCGGACGCGAGATACGCCATCGCGCGCATGTTGTAGGCGGGATAGTCGAGGCCGACGCCCTCGGCGACGCGGACGACGACGTAGTAGGTGCGGTTCTGCGTGGCGGTGAAGGTCAGGTCGCCCTCCGTCGACGACGCCGACGGGGTCAGGGTTCCCGAGGACGGCGTCACGGCGACCTTCTGCTTCTTGTCGTTGAGATAGTAGACGTCGGCCGCGAGGGAGAGCGTCGAGACGGCCTCCTCGTCCGCGTACTCCGCCCGCAGCGCGTAGGTCACGCCGCTGCGGCAGGCGAGCGCGAAGCAGTCGTACCAGTCCGCCGCGCCGAGGCGGTGCGTCCCGTGGGTCGACCCCGCCTCGTAGATGTTCGCGTCGGCCGCGGCGTTCGCGGCGTAGATCCGGTTCGCGCCGTCCTGCACGTCGTCGGCCGGGTCGTACGCGTCGGCCGGCGCGATGTCGGCGCAGTTGCGGGCCGAAAGCGTGACGGCGGAGGTCTCCTCCTCGTCGCCCACGTCGAGCGTCGCGTCGCAGACGCCGACGTAGTACGTCCCGGAGGAGGGCGCGGTGATTGCGGCGCGGCAGTCCCAGCTGCCGTTCCCGACCGTGTCGTTCGAGGCGAGGGCCTTCCCGTCGGAGCCGTAGACGCGCAGCTCGAGCGGAACCGCCGCGCCCGACGTCTCGAAGACCCACCGCTCGCCCTTCGCGAGCGCGACCTTGACGAGCGCCCTGTCGATGATCTCGTCCCAGTAGTCGTAGCTCGCGTGCAGAGGGCCGGGCACGACGGAGACGGCGTATTCGTTCGCCGCGCCAAGCTCGCCCGCGAGCTCGTGCTTCGCGATTCCGAGCGCCGGAATCGACCTGTACCTGACGGTGAACGCCTGCGACCCCTCGCCCATCAAGTAGAACTTGTACGTGCCGGTCTTCTCGGGCTCGAAGAACTGGCTGTCGTTCGCCTCGTCGTCGAACGCGGGGACGGGATAGGACAGGCAGTCGCCGTCCATGCTGATCGAGAGCGGGCTCCCCTCCGTCCCCTTGGACGTCGTCACCTCGTAGAGGCGGCCGGCCGTCAGCTTCGCGCTGAACCAGTATTCGCCGTCGACGAGCTTCGACGACTTCGACTGGACGGTGTCCTTCATCGTCAGCCCGACGGGGCTTCCCTCCTCGCCGGGGAGGACGAACGACTTGACGCCGGCCGTGTAGTAGACGGACGTCTTCATCCCGGCGTCGCCCGAGAGGACAACGTAGAACGTCACCGCCTTCGGGTCCTCCTCGTCCCAGTCGGACGCGCGGAGCGTCGCGGCCTTTGTCGCGCCGCCGTCGTAGTCGACGACGTCGAACGACGCCGTCGGGAACACGTCGTCGTCGCCGAAGGCGTCCCAGTTCACGTCGACGTCGAGGTCGATTTCCTCGGCGTTGCCGCCCGTGATCCAGATCGTGTGGGCCGTCCCGCGCGAGAGCTTGATCTTGAGGTAGTAGACGCCCGCGCCCGAGTCGTCGTACCCCTCGTAGATCTCCTTGTCCCATTCCGGCGTCAGGGTGACCGTCTGAGAGCCCTTGAGCGACGCGGAGTTCGCGTAGCAGCTGCCGGTCTTCGCGGCCTGGACGGACGATGCGGCGACGAGAGCGCCGACGAGAGCGAAATTCCTGAAGTTCATTTCCGTTTCCCCCCTAGATGTTACTTCCCGGCCTCGACGCCGATCGAAACCTCGCAGCCCCTGACGACCTTCGTCCGGCGGGCCGCCCCGTCGTAGGTGAACGTGTCCTTGACCCAGGCGGCGCCGCTCACGAACGGACGCTCGGGGGCCGGCTGGACGCCCGGCGCGCACTCGGCGCACCCCGACTCGCCCCATCCGGGAAGGACGACGGCGCGGTACTTCATCGTGGCGTAGCCGTCTTCGGTCGGCGCGCGGAACGAGCCGCTCACGACGCCGGTCGCGGAGCTGAAGGAGATGCTGAAGCCGGCGGCGGCGTTCTTCGCCTGCTTCGAGAAGGTGTTGACCTTCTTGGAGGTGTAGCCGAGCGTGACGCCGTAGCCGGCGACGCTCCAGTCAAGGCCGGCGCCGTAGTCGTCGGAGAAGCCGACGCCCGCCGGATCGGCCCAGAACGAGAGGACCTGGGTCTCCTCGCCGTATTTCCCCGCGTCGAGCTTGTAGTAGTCGGCGTAGAACGCCTTCCAGCTCTCCGACGCGTCGTACTTCCCGCCGTAGACGCCGAGAACGGCCTCGTAGTCCGCCTCGTCGGTCGCCGGCTCGCGGTGCACCCAGCGCGGGATCGCGATCGGGGCGCCGCCCTCGTTCGCGACGTAGACGGCCTTGCGCTGCCCGAGGCCGTAGTTGACGGCATCCGCGCGGACGATCTCGAGGACGCCGCCGAGCCCGTCGGTCGAGGACTGCAGGAGGAAGGCCATGTACGCCTTTTCCCAGTTCGGCGCCGCGAGCGTCGCGTCCCAGCCCGTCGGCAGGAGGACCGCCGAACCCGAGAAGGCCTTCCCGGTCGGCAGGACGCCCGCATACGTCATCGCGCCCTTCTTGAGCGCGCTCGCCGTCGTCATCTTGAGGCAGACGTAGCCGGCGCCGCGCGCGAGCACCCCGCCGGACGGGCCGACGAGCGGCAGGCTGACCGTGTAGGCGCCCTTCCAGTCGGTCGCCGGCTTCGCGGCGGAGAACCTCTCCTCTTCGGGGGCCAGCCGCATGCCGTAGCCCTCGCCAAGCCCGTCGACGACGACGGAACCGTCCGCGAGAACGTCGACGCCAAGCGACGCTCCCGTCGCCCTGTTCACGACCGTCGCCGAAAGCGTGCCGTCGGCCGGGTCAAGCCCGTCCCAGCAGGAGGAGGAGAACGACTTCGTCCCGAGGTCGGGGTCGACGAACCGGATCTTCGCGCTCACCTTGCCGGTGCGGGGGATGGTGATCGTCGCCACGCCCACGAGCGCCGTCGTCACGTTGTCGAGGACGAGCGCGTCGGAAATCGTCCGCGTCGCCGCGACGGAGGGATTGGCCGCCGGCTCGCCGGCGGACCCCGCCACGGCCGGGTCGGCGACGACGAACCTGACCGCCGTCGTCAGCCCCTTGACCGAGCCCTTCGAGACGCGGTAGACGGCCGTGAAGACGCCGGCCTTCGTCGGCACGCCGGAAAAGGCGAGCGCGTCGCCTCCGGCCGAAAGGGCCGCCTTGAGGCCGGGGGGAACCGCACCCGACGTCTTTTCGACCTTGACGTCGCCGGGCGCCTCGAGATAGGCCGGGTCGATGCCGACCGAAAGCCCCGAGACGGCCACGTAGCGCGTCACCGCGAAATCGGCCGACTCCGCGACGAACTGCGGCGCGTCGGCCGCGACGGTGTAGACGGTGAGATGGCGATGCGCGGAGTCGACCTTCATGCCGTCGACGCCCGAAAGGGAGAGCTTCGCCTTCGCCGCGTCGGGGACGGCCAGCGTGAACTCCCTGTCGCCCCCCTCGCGCCCTTCCCACGAGAACTCGGACGCCGAAAGGACGCCGGCGGACGCCGTGACCCTTCCGGAGACCGCGTCGGTCGTCCCGCCGGCGCGCCGGACGCAGAGCGTCACGTCCGTCCCGCGGCGGGCGTAGAGCTCGCCCGCCTTCGACTCGAGCGGGCTCACGCCGAGGAGCGACAGCTTGCCCGCGTTGGCCTTGTCGTCCTCGCGGATCGTCAGCTCGAAGTTTCGCCCCGCGAGCCCCGCGTCGCTCGTCCCCGCCTCCTGCTCGAGCGAAAGGGCGACGACCTGCCTGCCGCCGTCGTAGTAGTCGTTGTCAAGGATCGTGATCGTCGCCGTCTTCACGTCGGTCTCGCCGTCGTTCCAGCGGAGCTCGCGGCCGTCGTCGTCGAAGGAGTAGACCTCGTCCAGCTTGGTCGTCCTCGACGCGTCGAGGCGCAGCGTCGCCGTCGCCGTTCCGGCGGACCCTCCCTCGCGCACGATCGAGACGACGTACCTGCCGTCCTTCTCGGACGCGGACGCCGCGGGGACGGCGAACCCGACCTTGCCCGTGTTCCAGACGCGGTACTCGAACGCCGTGCCGATGTCGGCAAGCGGGATCGTCGCGGATTCCGTGAACTTGGCGATGTAGAGCCCGTCGCTCGCGGCTTTCGTGAAGCTCGCGAGGAAGCCGGGGTCCGTGTAGTCGACGTTGGCGAGCCTGTAGGTCATGCCCTCCGCCACGCTCATGGTCACCGAGGCGACGCCGTCCTTCACGACAAACGTCTGGTTCGTCTCGGTCGGCGCCAGCACGCAGTCCGTCGAGAGCTCGTAGGCGCAGACGGTCGACTTCAGCTTGTCGGCCGCGAAGAACGTCCCCTCGGGGGCGAGCTTCGTCTGCCCGTCGACCGGGTAGCTCACCTTGAGGAAGCAGTTCTCGTTCGGCACGACGGCGGACAGCTCCACCCCCGCGCCGAGGTTGGTCGTGACGGTCGCAAGCGTCTCGAGCGTCGACTTTGCGTTGTTGCAGAGCGACACCGAGATCGCCACGTCGTCGGTGTCGGGCGAGACGCCCCTGACGGAGAACTTGACGAGCGGGCCGACGGCGCTCGCGTCGACCGGATAGTAGTCCGCCATGTCGGTCGAGGAGAGGCTCAGCGGGCCCGCAACCGCGCCGCGGTCGGTGACCGGCGTCGTCGCGACGGCCGTCGAGGGATGGTCGTTCGCGTCCTCCTCCGCGTCGCCGATCTGGGCGACCAGCTCGGAAAGGCGCGTGAGGTAGCCCTCCTCGAAGCTCGTCGGGCCGCTGACCGCAAACGCCGTCAGGCGGCCGGCGACCGACCCGTCCGCGCGAAGCGCGAGCAGGGTCGGGACGCCCATGCGCGTGTTCGTCGCCTCGGGACGCTTGTAGCCGCCCTCGGACGCCGTGTCGCAGGCGATCCTCCTGAAAGCCTCCTTTATGTCGACGACGTCGGCGTCGGCAGGCGTCAGGTTGTGGCGCGAAAGGTACCCCGCGCCGCTCTGGTAGCGGATCGACAGGTTGGTGACGCCGGAATAGTTGTAGGTCACGAACCTGTAGCTGTCGTACGTCTTCGTCCTGGAGTTGTACATCGTGTCGTTCACGTCGTACGAGAGGAGGGACGACCTGGACGTGTCGCTGTTGTAGTTCGGGATGTCGACGACGGCGAGCGCGACCTTGTTCTCCACGCACCAGGCCTTGAACCTCGCGTCCTCGAAGAAGTTGCGGTCGGCGGCCACGCAGTCGGGACACCAGGTGCCGCCGCCCACCAGAAGCAGCGTGACGCCGCCGCCGGCCGCCGCCTTGCTCTGCGCAAGGTCGAGGTCGACCGTCCACTCGCCCCAGCCGAGCTCGGCGCCCGCCTTCGCGCCGACGAAGCGCTCGCCGAGCCAGAAGGGATTGGAGACGCTGTTCGGCTGGGCCGCCACGACGTCGATCGCACCCGTCTCGACGACCTCGCCCGTGTCGCCGTCGACCAGCTCGATCGGGTAGCTCTCGCCCGGCGTCATCACCTCGGGCAGCTCGACCGAGACGGCGGCGCTGTCCTGCCCGGCCTTCCACACGACCTCCTTCTCGACGACGCTGCCGCCCATCGCGACCCGCACCTGGTTCGTCCAGATCGCCGCCTGGGCGACGGCGTTCGTGCGCAGGAGGGGGATCGACATCTTCGTCGTCAGCCCGACCTCGGCCTGGAGGCCGACGTTCTCGAGCGCGGGGACGGCGAGCGCGCCGCCCTTGTAAGCCGAAACGGGGGCCGGCACGTACTGCGCAAACGCGCTCTTGACGGCCTTAAGGGTCTTCGCCGTCCCGCCCTCGGCCGCCTTGAGGCGCTTGTCGAGGTCGTCGCCCATCGTGTAACTGTTGACGACGACCTTGTCGGCGGACAGCACCGTGCCGTCGGCGAGGACGGTCCCCTTCTTCGCCTTCCAGTAGAAGCGGATGATCGGGTAGAGCGACTGCCTGTTGTAGCAGTAATTCCACCCCGTGCCGCCTTCCCTGTCGTCGACCGACGAGTCCTTGTTGTAGCCGAACCAGAAGACGATGCCGCTGTCGGCCATCCACGTGCGGAAGTCCTTCGCGTTGACGCACCCCTCGAACTTCGTGCAGTGCGAGCAGTTGTCGCCGTTCGTCCACATGGCGAAGAACGGCAGGCCGTTCTCCTCCGCATAGGCCTTCGCGATCGAGAAGTTCGCCATCCACTCGCCCGTCACGCAGTCCGCCACGCTCTTCGGCTTGATGCGATAGCCGACCATCGTCGTCGTGGCGGACGCGAACGCCCCGCCCGCCGCCGCCGCGAAGACGAACGCCGCCGCCAGTTTCCCAAATGCCCTTTTCATGGCCTCATCTCCTTTCGGGAACCTTCCCGTTTCCTGCCTTCTTGAAGAAATCCTCGCCGTTCGGCAACTCGATCACCGCGGCGTTCCACAGCCGGATCCCAAGCTCGCCGTGCGCCTTCTGGAGCTGGTCGTCAAGGAACACCTGCCGGATCGATTCAGGCGTCGTCTCCTCGACGTACTTGTTGAAGATGTAGAACGTGCAGCGCACCATCGTGAACTCGTCCTCCGGCGTGAAGCCCTTCGGAAGGTCCGCCTTGTGGCGCGAAACGAGCTTCACGATCGCCAGCCCGTCGTCCATCTCGACCGGACCCGAGACGTCCCCCTCCTTTGCTCCGGACATCCACTTGTAGATGTCCTCGTCCGGACTGTATTCGGCCAGGACGGCCGTCGTCCATTCCGTTCCGTACTCCGGATGGACCTTCGCGTACTTCTTCGTCAATTCGGCAAAATCACCGCCCTCAAGCACTTTTTGCCTGAATTCAAGCGCCTTCTTCCTCATCTTCTCGTTCATCGCGTCCGCCTTGGCGTTCACGCGCTGAACCTCGGCCCACTTGTTCGAAATGGCCTCTTCGGAAACAGTCAGATACGAATTCGTCCAGTAATTCGCCCTGTAGGCGTCGATGAGCGCGTCTTCCTCGAACGTCCGCTTCAGCGTCGTGTAGACGGACGCGCCGAGCTTCTTCTCGAGCTCCCCTGCCTTCGGACGCCGCGGAAGCTTCTTGAGAAAGGCCTCCTCTATCTTCGCCGCAGCCCTCTCCTTCGGCTTGATTCCCGACTTGCCCGCCGCCTGGAGAAAAAGCTTCCGCTGCAGGAGATGGGACGGTACGTTCCTGCGAATGGAGGAAAGAAGCTTCCGCTCGGCCTTTTGCGTGGTCTTGCGGTCGCCCTTCTCCAAGGCGTACATCGCCGCCTCGAACGCATAGCGCTCGTCAAAGTCGGCCTTCGTGATCTTCTCGCCGTTGACGAAATAGAGGATGTCGTCCGGCGACATGTCGCGAATCGCAACAGACTTCTCGGCTACATAGACGCCCGGCTCGAGCGTCTGCCACCTCGACGTCACGGACTCCTTCCCGCACCCCGCGAGAAAGGCGACCGCAACCAGCACGGCTGTCCGTCCAGAATCCATCGTTGCGCGACCCGCTTTCCCTTCTGATTTTCTTCTAACAGAAACAAGGGGGGGCAGTAGTCTTACCTACCACACCCCCCTTTGCCTGCTAAGTTTCAGCCGTTTCGGCTAAACTCTTAGTAGCTCTTGCCGACGACCGGGAGCTTCGCGACCGTGCCGTTCTTCCCGTAGGCCTTGGCGGCCGAAGCGGAATACTTGACGGACCACTTGCCGTACGCAACCGACCAGCTGTCGGTGTTGTCATAGGCGGAGCCGTCGCAGGTCCAGTAGATGGCCTCGGGGCAGCCCTTGACGCTGAGCGCGTGCGGGGTGATCTTCGCACCGGCGAAGTTGCCGGACGCGGAGGTCACGCGGACGTTCTTGAGGTTGTAGGTGCCGAGACCCGCGAACACGACGGAGTACTCTTCGCCCGAGTCAACGGTCGTGGCATCGAACGTATCCCCAATCTCGACCTGCGTGGCCTTCTTGCCAATCACGTGAGCGATACCGAGGTTGCCCGCCTCGCCAAGGCCGTCGAAGTAGTCCTTCGCAGGCTTGGTGATGACAAACGCCTCCTTGTCCCACTCGCCGAACGACCCGCACTCGGGGTTGCACTGATAGGTGTAGCCCTGGATCTTGAGCGTCGCGGGAACGCGGATGTACTCGTCTTCCGTGCCGGGGATCGTGCCAGGATTGCAGACACCCGTTTCCTTGGCGGCAATGCCCTTGACGAGAACGCCCGTCGTGGTCTTGCCGGAGAACGTCCAGCTGTAGGCCCAGGGATCGAGCTGCTCATCAGGCGTCTCGCCCGGCTTGCAGTTGGCAGCGAACACACCACCGACAGCGGCAGCGGCGAACGCGGCAATCATGAGTTTCTTCATTTTGTTTTTTTCCTTTTTTTGGTCGGGCTTGTTGGACCCTTCCTGGTTAACTTGTTGTCCTCTCGCTCAGTCGAGTCAACTTTCGTTGTGCCCAAGTCTGTTAACCAAGGCCCGGACACCACGTCCGAATCCTCTTCCTTGCTCAAGAACGCCGATATTATACCACATCTTGTGTGCCGCGCGCAAGGGGGGTATGGAAAAAAGTTTCAAGGGCGTAAAATACCCTTAAATTGCATAGGACCCTTGATTTTATTGGGCCTGCTACATACGTATATGCACGCGCCGCCATCCGATGACAAAAAATTTCAATTTTTTTTCCATTTTTTGCACCCAATCGGACAGATGAGCCTCTCAACCTCTCTATATGCACGAAACCGAAGCGCTGAAGATGACGCTTCGGTTCGAGCAACAAGTTTAACCAAGAGAGTGTATGCACGCGCTGACAGCCAATGACAAAGAAACTTGAAAGAAGTTTTTAGGGGCTTCTGGCATAAGTGCGGGGCAAGGATGAACGAGGGTCAGGAGGCGGGATGGAGACCGCTCACGAGGTTGCGGAGATAGGCGCCGTAGGAGGACTTCCCGTATCCCTCGGCGAGCCGCCGGAGCTGCGCGTCGTCGATCCAGCCCTTCGACCAGGCGATTTCCTCGACGCAGGAGATCTGGAGCCCCTGCCGTTCGATGAGGGCGCGGACGAAGTTCGTCGCGTCGGCGAGGGACTGGTGGGTCCCCGTGTCGAGCCAGGCGAACCCGCGCCCCATCGTCTCGACCGAGAGGCGTCCCTCCTCGAGGTATGCGCGGTTGATGTCGGTGATCTCGTATTCCCCGCGGGCGGAGGGCTTCAGTTCGGCCGCCTTCTTCACGACGTCGTTCGGATAGAAGTAAAGCCCGACGACGGCGTAGCTGGACTTCGGCTTCGCCGGCTTCTCCTCGAGCGACACGGCGCGTCCTGCCCCGTCGAACTCGACCACGCCGTAGCGCTCGGGGTCGGACACGCGGTAGCCGAACACGGTCGGCTCGCGCCGCGCGGCGGCGCCCTTCAGGAGGCGCGGGAGGTCGGCCCCGTAGAAGATGTTGTCGCCCAAGACGAGGCACGCGTCGTCGCCGCCGAGGAAGTCCGCGCCGAGGACAAACGCCTGGGCGAGCCCGTTCGGCGTCTCCTGCACCTTGTAGGAAAACCGCATGCCGAGGTCCGACCCGTCCCCCAGCAGCCGCTCGAAGTTCGGCAGGTCCTCCGGCGTCGAGATGACGAGCACGTCGCGGATCCCGGCGAGCATGAGCGTCGAGAGCGGATAGAAGACCATGGGCTTGTCGTACACGGGCAGGAGCTGCTTCGAGACGACGCGCGTGAGCGGATGGAGGCGCGTGCCAGCGCCTCCGGCGAGGATGATGCCCTTTCTTGCCATTCCCAACTCCTGTTTTGCGGATTCAAGCGAGCGACGAGAAGGCCTTGCCTCCGGACCCCTCCGCGCGGCGCACCGGCCCGGCGGCCCCCGTGCAGCACGCCTCCCCCGCCAGGGGGGGACGCCCCGCGCGCAAGGCGGCCGGACAGATTGCGGCGCCTGTCCGTCTCCATGAAGCGAAGCCTTCTTATGCAGTACAGTATACCACAATCTCCTCGGCGGCATCAACGAGTCTGTGCTTTGCCAGAGTGAACGCAATTTTAGATTTTGTTTAGTTGGTCAAAGGTGAAGGTCGTGGGGTTGATTGAAGTGGATAGCGGATTCCCCTTCCTCCTACCCTCCCCGGGGAGGGACTTGCGTTTACTTTGGCAAAGGCGGGCTACGGGCGTGAGGCCCGTCCCGTCGAACGCGTCGACTCCGCGCGCGGGCCCTTGCGGGCGGCTTCGCCGTCGCTTCGCGACCTGCCCTCCGAAGCAAAGCTTCTTCGGCGCATCTTGCACTCTCGACGCTCGGGATTCGCGACACTGCCCGAAGCTCGTCGCGGTGCGAGCCGCCAGGACGAAGCCAGTCTCGCCGGATTGCCAACCTTAACGAAACGAGAAGACCTATCGGGCGACTAAACTTTCGTTTAGTCTCTCTAAGTTTCGTTTACCTTGGCAAACGGCCGCATCAACGAGTCGAAGCAGATGCGTAGGGGGAAAAGCCCGTGAAGAACCCGAACACGCGACCACCATGAGCCAGATCTCCGGCAGGTCGGGACAGGAATCCGACCACCGGGTCGGTTAGGGGCGAGCAGCGCCAGGCCGACGCCGAGGGCGACGTTGGCGCGACAAGCAGCTCCGGCTTTGCGCTCATTTCAATTCACGCCCGTCGTGTGACGGGCGACTTGCAGGACAGGACGTGTATGGCATTGCATCTCGTTTCAATTCACGCCCGTCGTGTGACGGGCGACCTTCAGGTCGCTGAGGTGCTGCCATGATTCTTTTTTCAATTCACGCCCGTCGTGTGACGGGCGACGCAAGCTCGACTAGTACTCGCCTTTTAAAAAGTTTCAATTCACGCCCGTCGTGTGACGGGCGACCATTTTATCAATCATTTTCATCTTGTTGTTACGTTTCAATTCACGCCCGTCGTGTGACGGGCGACTTATCTAATCAAGATTTTTCCCAACTTGGCTTGTTTCAATTCACGCCCGTCGTGTGACGGGCGACGGGGGCATTTGAGCGCCGAGCAACAGCAGAGGGGTTTCAATTCACGCCCGTCGTGTGACGGGCGACCTGGATTTTCTCGCCGGTGGGGAGCTGCAAGAGCGTTTCAATTCACGCCCGTCGTGTGACGGGCGACGTTATATGTCCGCTTCATTATGGAGTGTATTGGTTTCAATTCACGCCCGTCGTGTGACGGGCGACTCCGTCCGCCTTGAGCCGCTTTGCAAAGCGCTTGTTTCAATTCACGCCCGTCGTGTGACGGGCGACTTGAGGTCTTCCTCTCGTCTTGATCCTTCTACTCGCGGTTTCAATTCACGCCCGTCGTGTGACGGGCGACCAACTCGTTTGCGATTGACTTGAGGACGGCGGGTTTCAATTCACGCCCGTCGTGTGACGGGCGACTCCGTCGCGCTCGCTGGCGCGTCAACGTACTGTTTCAATTCACGCCCGTCGTGTGACGGGCGACACCACTGCGGCTGGAACTCAATATCCGTGCCGCGATGTTTCAATTCACGCCCGTCGTGTGACGGGCGACTATCCCTGCGCTCTTTCATGCAGAGCTTGCAAGTTTCAATTCACGCCCGTCGTGTGACGGGCGACTATGCGTCGTCGTACCGAAGCTCGCCTTTGTCAGTTTCAATTCACGCCCGTCGTGTGACGGGCGACAATTCTCGGCTTGTCGCTCATGTCGCACCTCCGTTTCAATTCACGCCCGTCGTGTGACGGGCGACGTTTTTTTTGCGGAGGGGTCGGGAATGGCTAAGGTTTCAATTCACGCCCGTCGTGTGACGGGCGACCCGTGCGCATCTACTCCCGCGCCCTAACCGCTTCTGTTTCAATTCACGCCCGTCGTGTGACGGGCGACCCAATTCTTTTTCCAATGCTGTTTGCTCCGCTGTTTCAATTCACGCCCGTCGTGTGACGGGCGACTCCGCTACTTCGACACAATGCCGGCGGCGCCGAAGTTTCAATTCACGCCCGTCGTGTGACGGGCGACGCGGTAGCAAACCACATCGGGGCTGATGGCCTGTTTCAATTCACGCCCGTCGTGTGACGGGCGACATGGATAGACAAAGACCAAAACCGATCGAGAGAGGAGTTTCAATTCACGCCCGTCGTGTGACGGGCGACTTAGGCTGATAGGCCGTAATGCCGCCTTCCGCGTTTCAATTCACGCCCGTCGTGTGACGGGCGACATATGGGAATCCATCACACTCAAAGTAGGAGTGTTTCAATTCACGCCCGTCGTGTGACGGGCGACCCAAATCCGATCTCTAAAAGACTGAACCAAAGTTTCAATTCACGCCCGTCGTGTGACGGGCGACCTTTTTGCGTTCTGCGTCCAGTCGTACTTGGCCTTGTTTCAATTCACGCCCGTCGTGTGACGGGCGACGCGCTTTCGGGACTTGACCTCGGCGTGGAGACGTTTCAATTCACGCCCGTCGTGTGACGGGCGACTTGAATACGCCCGCGTGAGCTACGTCTCGGACACATTGTTTCAATTCACGCCCGTCGTGTGACGGGCGACGCGACGCGGCGTAATCACAAAAGAAAGGATAAAGTTTCAATTCACGCCCGTCGTGTGACGGGCGACGAGGACGAGCGAAAAGAGCCAGACAAGCCAATGTTTCAATTCACGCCCGTCGTGTGACGGGCGACTTTCAGGAGCTGGGGAAGCGCGTCCTGTTCATAGTTTCAATTCACGCCCGTCGTGTGACGGGCGACACGTTCTCCTCGGTTCGATGGTCGAGCCTGAAAAGTTTCAATTCACGCCCGTCGTGTGACGGGCGACTCGCCGGACGTGTGTGTCGAGGCGTTTGCGCGGTTTCAATTCACGCCCGTCGTGTGACGGGCGACGCGTCAAAGACGATCTCGCTCCCCGACATCTGCGAGTTTCAATTCACGCCCGTCGTGTGACGGGCGACAATCAGCTTGGGCAGCTTTCCGACCTTGCCATGTTTCAATTCACGCCCGTCGTGTGACGGGCGACAAAAACCTTTAGCGGGGGGTTTGTTGACCCATGTTTCAATTCACGCCCGTCGTGTGACGGGCGACACATCCCGGCTACCTCCAAAAGGTGATAAAACCGTTTCAATTCACGCCCGTCGTGTGACGGGCGACGCGCGAGCTTTCCAAGACGGAGCGAAAGGGGGTGTTTCAATTCACGCCCGTCGTGTGACGGGCGACAAGCGACCCCGTGCCGTTGTTCGGGTTGCTAAAGTTTCAATTCACGCCCGTCGTGTGACGGGCGACGCCTCTGCGCGAGATTTATGACGGCGAGACTGACGTTTCAATTCACGCCCGTCGTGTGACGGGCGACTCGATCACGCGCCGAGCGCAGACCTAAAGGCCGGTTTCAATTCACGCCCGTCGTGTGACGGGCGACCCACTCAGCGCCGCCATGCGTTTCGTCCGCGAGTTTCAATTCACGCCCGTCGTGTGACGGGCGACTCTCGTAGTCCACGACATCAGGCGTCGTGAGCGTGTTTCAATTCACGCCCGTCGTGTGACGGGCGACAAGTAGCAGCCTCTTGCCCGTCGCTTGGCATATGTTTCAATTCACGCCCGTCGTGTGACGGGCGACAGCGACTAAAAGGAGGATTTGCAATGGCTCTTGTTTCAATTCACGCCCGTCGTGTGACGGGCGACATTGGGCGAAATCTGCGCTGGCGTCGTTCCGATGTTTCAATTCACGCCCGTCGTGTGACGGGCGACCCAGTGCGGCTTATTGTGAACTTCCCATATACAGAGTTTCAATTCACGCCCGTCGTGTGACGGGCGACCATACACAGCGTTTATGCTTGCGCAGGATCTCGTCGTTTCAATTCACGCCCGTCGTGTGACGGGCGACTAACGAACCAGTTTGCAACGCCGAGCGTGTCGATAGTGTTTCAATTCACGCCCGTCGTGTGACGGGCGACCGCGCCTACTCTGACGTTGTTTTGCGGCGAGGGGTTTCAATTCACGCCCGTCGTGTGACGGGCGACGCGCACAGCGAAACGCAAAATCCCTTCCCGCCAGTTTCAATTCACGCCCGTCGTGTGACGGGCGACGGTCAGTCGGTTGCGCAGAGAAAGCAATCACATGTTTCAATTCACGCCCGTCGTGTGACGGGCGACACGATGCCGTCGCCTCATAGTCCGCGAGCATCCAGGTGTTTCAATTCACGCCCGTCGTGTGACGGGCGACCCGCCGTGATGCTCCAGTTTCCGACGCTCTTTGGTTTCAATTCACGCCCGTCGTGTGACGGGCGACTTTAGCGGCGCCAGATTTGTTCCACGTGGAAGTTTCAATTCACGCCCGTCGTGTGACGGGCGACGTCGGGGGATTCCCGAGTGTCAGTTAAGACGGGTTTCAATTCACGCCCGTCGTGTGACGGGCGACTCCGGCACTCCAGCCTTGACCGCCATAGCCTTGTTTCAATTCACGCCCGTCGTGTGACGGGCGACGCCGCGCCGGTGACGAGGATGCCGTCGCCGAGCAGTTTCAATTCACGCCCGTCGTGTGACGGGCGACAAGCTCCCGTGGCCGAAGATGACCGAGTTCATGTTTCAATTCACGCCCGTCGTGTGACGGGCGACAAGCTGACGAGCCGCCGTGTACCAATTCCTCCAGTTTCAATTCACGCCCGTCGTGTGACGGGCGACCAGACGCACTGGAATGGGTGCGGATCAAGCTGGTTTCAATTCACGCCCGTCGTGTGACGGGCGACCAGCTGCGCGGGGCGCGGCGCGGGACTATGCGGTGTTTCAATTCACGCCCGTCGTGTGACGGGCGACACGAATCTGCTCGGGCAGCTATCAGCCGACTTGTTTCAATTCACGCCCGTCGTGTGACGGGCGACACGCCAGCGATTCGGGTTCGAGATATTCGACGTAGTTTCAATTCACGCCCGTCGTGTGACGGGCGACCGGATCAGGTCCGATCGTCGCCACGATCGAGAGTTTCAATTCACGCCCGTCGTGTGACGGGCGACTCCCGATCGGGACGCCGATGCGCTTCAGGAGGTCGTTTCAATTCACGCCCGTCGTGTGACGGGCGACGCGCATGGCGCATGAGCTCCGAGCCCGTTACCGTTTCAATTCACGCCCGTCGTGTGACGGGCGACGGATCTGTGCGCGGCGATAGGAGGCTTCTTCCTCGTTTCAATTCACGCCCGTCGTGTGACGGGCGACGTCGGCACTTGCAAGCTCACGGTCACGGTTGAGTTTCAATTCACGCCCGTCGTGTGACGGGCGACAAATGCGCGTTGAATATGCGATCGAGGCGGGCGGTTTCAATTCACGCCCGTCGTGTGACGGGCGACGGAGGACGAAACCATGATTGCCTGGGGAAGAGCCGTTTCAATTCACGCCCGTCGTGTGACGGGCGACGACAAGCCCAAGGAATTATCTGAAAACCGCATGGTTTCAATTCACGCCCGTCGTGTGACGGGCGACTCGCAAGAACGCCCGGACGATCCCGTACAAAATCAAGTTTCAATTCACGCCCGTCGTGTGACGGGCGACGTCAGACTCACGGTTAAATGAGGCACGACAAGAAGGAGAGTTTCAATTCACGCCCGTCGTGTGACGGGCGACACCGTCCGATGCCGGCTGCGGTTCCTTTCCTGTGTTTCAATTCACGCCCGTCGTGTGACGGGCGACCTGCGGGTCGGTCGGTGCGCCGACAACGCGCCAGTTTCAATTCACGCCCGTCGTGTGACGGGCGACATGACTCTCGCCGCAAATTCTCACGGCGTAGTGTTTCAATTCACGCCCGTCGTGTGACGGGCGACTGCCGCGCCTCTGTAGCCAGCCGTTGCCGCGCCGTTTCAATTCACGCCCGTCGTGTGACGGGCGACAAACGCGACCTTGCCATTCTGGACGTCGTACTGGTTTCAATTCACGCCCGTCGTGTGACGGGCGACCGCGCGGTATTCGACGATATTCTCGCCGAGTACGTTTCAATTCACGCCCGTCGTGTGACGGGCGACATACTCCCGCGTCTCGTATGTCAGCGACACCTTGTTTCAATTCACGCCCGTCGTGTGACGGGCGACACGTCCAGCAACACTCGCCGCAGCTCGCGCGAGTTTCAATTCACGCCCGTCGTGTGACGGGCGACAATGCGCGTCGCGGCGGACGGGCCGCGCGACCTGTTTCAATTCACGCCCGTCGTGTGACGGGCGACTCGCCGCGCGAGCTTGAAATCCAGAAAACGCTGTTTCAATTCACGCCCGTCGTGTGACGGGCGACCTTCGTCGACAAGACGCACTCCGCGGAGCTCACGTTTCAATTCACGCCCGTCGTGTGACGGGCGACCTGCTCACGGGAAGTGGCGTTACAGTGTTTTTGTTTCAATTCACGCCCGTCGTGTGACGGGCGACCTCGCGCTCGCCGCAGCAGTCGCCGCGCTCAAGTTTCAATTCACGCCCGTCGTGTGACGGGCGACCTACCCCGACCGCGTCGACCACATGGAGGGACTATGTTTCAATTCACGCCCGTCGTGTGACGGGCGACCGTGTGATGGCGAAAACCATCGCCTTCTAATTGTTTCAATTCACGCCCGTCGTGTGACGGGCGACTGCCGCCGTGTAGGAGTTCTTTCCGTTTTCGGAGTTTCAATTCACGCCCGTCGTGTGACGGGCGACTCCTCGTCGGCGCATCCGCTCTTGACGTAGTCGTTTCAATTCACGCCCGTCGTGTGACGGGCGACACCCCGCCCTCCAGGTAGCGGAGGTCCTGCCATGTTTCAATTCACGCCCGTCGTGTGACGGGCGACCGCGACAATTTATTCAATTATCGCCATCACGAGGCTCATAAGAGTCATGTGACGTTAAATATGATACCATTTTTGTGCCGAAAATGCATCATGGCATCCTCGTTTTACGCAAATTCAGTTGTCGAAGAACCAATTTTTCCGCGAACCTCTTAGCAAATGTCTGCACGCTTGAGGTTCGCGGAAGCATTTCGACTACACCAGCAACGTGTCTTGAACGGGATCGACCGTTGGCTTTGCGCCATAGTGGATCGCCTTCCCCTCATAATTGTTTCCCATATTGTAATACCGCAAACTGTCTAAGTCTGGATCACATATCGATTCCAGTTTGCCCTTTAGCACTGTCCACTGCGTCCAGTCCAAGTAGCACTCGAACACAGAGTTCTGAACCCTGATGCCCCAGTTTTCACACATCTTCGCCATGCGTCGCAGGCGTCGCCTTCCCGCCGCGTCCATTGTATTCACATCATAGCTCACGAGCATCAACATATAGTCGCCTCACTTGAGAAGGAACGGCGGATACGCGTCAAGGTCACCGCGCAAATGGCGCGCCAGCAGCAGCGCCTGAACGTGCGGCAACAAGCCGACTGGCATCTTCTCGTCAAGAAACAGATGCGTGACGACCTCCTGCTTTTTCTTCTGCCAAGCCATAAGAACGGTCTTTCGCGCACCTTCCGACATCTCTACAGCTCCAGTCTCCGTCTTGCGAAAATCCTTTGGTCCAAGTTGCCGAAGGTTCACGAGCGTAAGCGCCGTCCTGTCCGCGATTGCCGCACGGAATTCCTCCATAAGGTCTAACGCGAGGCTGGGTCTACCTGAACGCACTTCGTGCAGAAAACCAATTTGCGGATCGAGTCCGACGCCCTCGGCCGCTCCTCGGCAGTCATGCGCAAGCAGCGTGTAAAGATACGACAAGAGTGCGTTCATCGGATCCAATGGCGGACGCCGATTGCGCGATTCTATGGAGAACCCCTCTCGTTGCGCAACCAACAGCTCGTTGAAGCATCCAAAGTAGATTGCTCCCGCCTCGCCTTCCAGTCCGCGAAGTCGCTCGGCATCTGGCTCTGAATCCTTGACGCGTTGCAAAACATCCGCTATCCTTGCGGCAGCATCCAACAACGCTGGCGAATCGCCATGGTCTCGCATCCGCCTCAGCAACACAGTGCGCACGTTCATCAGCTTTCCAATCACATAACTCCGCGCGATATCGCCCTTCTTCGCCTTGTCCTCGTATGCGCGTGTCTGTGCAAGTCGCAATAGAACATTTCCGGAAACCGGACCTTGCACTCGTGCCAGGAAACGACCGGACTCAGTCAGGAACGACACCGAGACGCCACGCTCGGCGCAAAGCCCGAGGAGAAACGGACTCGCCATGACGTTCCCGAACGCCACTATCCCCTGCAGTGTATGAATCGGCAGCCGCAGTTTCACCTCGCCGTCCTTCTCGGCGACGACGGTCTCCCCTTCACGCCTGAGATACATCCCCTGCGTCTGGATGTAGAGGGTGTTCAGGAGTTTTTTCATACGAAAGGACTTGAGACGTTAGACGATAGACGAGAGGGGTTGCAACCTGAAGACGTTAGACCAATTGCCTCCAGCTGCTTTCCGATCCAATGACGCGCCGATTCTCGGCCTTCGACATTTTCCGGACAACATTGATCAATCAGCGAACAGGCCTTGCAACCTTTGGTCAACACAGGCGGCGGCGTTTCTCCTGCTCGTATGAGTTCATGAACCTTTGTCGCAACATCCTCAGTCAACGACCGAAGCGAAGCGTCGAACATAACATCCGTTCGGTGTCTCGTCTCACCGTAGAACAATGCGCCAGACGTTATAGATACGGCAAGCATCTCTTCAAGACAAAGTGCCTGCGCGCAAAGCTGCACCTCGTCCGCTCTGTGCGACTTGGGCGCGCCAAGTTTGTACTCTACAGGAAACGGGCGCCAGAATCCAGTTCGCCCAGGCAATCGCACCGCAACGCACGTTCCATTCGCATCCATCGGCGATTCCTGGCGATGAAACTCAACCATGTCTGCGACACCGATCAAGCCCAGGCGATTAGACGCCAATCGTAACGCAGTCGCCAAATGGACGTCTTTGCGCGTTTCGGCGCCCTTTCGATCCACACGTTCGTGCAGCTGCCGCCCGGATGCCGTTAAGTAGTTTTCGCTCCAGACATCTTCAATGTGGATTAGCGCGCACTGGCGCGGGCAAAACAGATAATGCTGCAATGCAGAAAGCATCACAGGCGATTCAAATTCTTTGACATGAGACGTTATGCGTGAGACAAGTGATGTTGACGGGAGACACGAGACGAGAGACGCGTCTAATGTCTCTCGTCCCTCGTCATGCAAACGCGCGTCTAATGTCTCGCGTCTCATGCCATCACTCTTGCAGTGAAGTTGCGAGTGCCATTGCAGTCGGGGTAGCCAGTGCAAGCCCAAAAAGGGTTACCTGCATTGCGACCCTTGCGGGCAACAACCTTTCTCATCGGCTTGCCGCACTTGGGGCACTTTGGCGCGCCCGCAGCCACCACTTGCGCATCTCGTGTTTCGAGCCTCGCCCTGCTCAAGCGCTCGGTGAAGCCCCCCTCTTCACGAAACGCATCGGCAATGCTTTCCATCTGCCGGTGCAGCAACTTACACGCCTGATCAATAGCAATCAAAATAGAGTTCGCCGCGACTATAGGGTCTTCCGACTCAAGGAATGGCGCAAACCGCTTGCGCATTGCCAAGATGTATTCGCCGAAGTCGTGGCGATCAAGGGTGCCGGTATAACGATCAAGCCCGAGTGACGTTAAACACGAGGCGCGAGGTTCGTTTTCGGCCCACGGGATCTCTCTGCGGCCGATTAGAAACGCCTCGTAGTCGCCCGCCAGCTCTTCAAGCGAACCCTTCGCGACATCGTAAAGCCTAAGTTCCGTCTCTTTGCTTGTCCCGGCACGTGACGACCCCTCTACAATGTTCTGCCTCACCGAACGCGCCGCTCCTATCATCTGGCCAACGGTCTTTCCAAGAGCATCGTTCTTGTACGAGTAGTTGCGTTCGCAGAACACTTCGGTCGCATGGTAAATAAGGCACGCGAAACCGAACGAAAGCGTTCTGCGATAACCGCCGTAAGCGCCAATGATTTCAGTCATGAAGCAAGGTCTTTCAATTTAGGTCGATTGGATGGGGCGTGAGTCGTTAGACATGAGACGAGATGTGCCGACGCGAGACACGAGACAATAGACGCGTCTAATGTCTCGCGTCTCACGTCTTGTAAACTCGCGTCTAATGTCTCACGTCTCATGCCTAGACCGCCCACTCACTTCACATCAAGCGCAACACCCTCGGGCAACGTTTTGTCCTCTGGCAGCGACACATCGTAATCAGCGAATTTACGCGGAACAGTCACACCGGCCTTCTTGGCAATCTTCACCAAGTCGAAAAGCTTGTGCGAGGGCGCATTGCCAAGCGTCGAATCGTGCTTGAACACGATCAACTTTTGGGTGGCCATCATGCCGCGAGCAGCCGAATGGTCTTGGTCGAACATATTCACGAGCGCCGACCAAAGGATTTCAAGGTCTTCTTCGGAGAAGCCTGTCTGTGACGCCAAGGCTGGCGAAACAAAACCGTAGGAAACATAAAGTCCGTATGGAACGGTATTCTTGCGCCCCATCGTACGATTGTCGCCACTCTGTTTCTCCGCCTCTGCTTCTGTTGCGACCGCCATGCGTGTGATAGAGTGTTCCAATGTGACAACAGGATCCACAGACCGAGCGAACGTAAGTTGCACGGGACCGCGAACCTGTCCGGCATTCGCGCCAGTCGACATCACCGCACCGAATGTACGTATGTCGAAATACGTCTCGCACATCTTGTCGCGGGCTTGCTGGACTTCACTGCCTTGTCCTTGCCCTTCTTTATTGCGCTTTTTCCCATCTGCCACCTCCGCCGGGGGCTTTGACAAATCTATGGCAAGGTCGGAATATGCCTTTTCAATCTCCTTGTTGAGTATTGCCTTTTCCTTGACAAAGATGTCATATCCTGCCTCTGCGCCTTTAGTCAGCTGCACGTAGTTGCGCACCTTTCGCTTAAGGCAGACGTCGGTGACAAGTCCTTCACCCGTCTCGGTATCGACACGAGGCAGATTTCCAGCATCGGGGTCGCCGTTAGGGTTGCCATCCTTCACGTCGAAGATGAGTATGAAGTCGTAGCGGTTCTTGAGTTCTGTAGACATGTTGTTACCTCCTTTTGATTTATCCTTATATCGATTCGTTATTCGAAGTTTCTTTCTTAGTGAAGAAATCCTGACGCTGATGATAGTAGCCTATTGCGAAAGCACCCTGATCATCAAGGGAAAGATGAGCCGGGAACGAAGGTATTCCAGCAATTACTTCTCCCAGAAGCTTCTCAAAGTAAATTGACCTCCCTTGCGAAAGCTTATTAAGGTGATGATTCTTCAGGCGCATCAGGTTCCCGAACACTGCATTAGGCGTCGAAGATGCCGACGCATAAAACTTGTCGCGAATCGTCGCGTTAATGCCAGGATTTGCTTCCTCCTGCACCTTCTCAAGGACGGCGAATAGCCGACCGAGAAGATAGCCGACGTTTGTGTTTTCCTTGTCGAGACTCACGGTGAGCTTCCTTTCTTTGTTGTGATTTAAATAGGCTTTAATGAATTTAGCACGAGGGTAAGAGACCTTCCGCTCCGCTTTTATGCGAACAAGTGCGGAAGAAAGTAACGTCGCAGGATATGGCGTGCCTTCAAGGATGCTGCGCATGATAGCACCGGCGAGATTCGGAGGGATGTTCTCACTTTTCCCAAGCGGTGCAATTGACTCAAGCAGCCAACGGAGTGGAAGATGCTCTTTTTCCTTAGGGCCGTGCGCAATTCGCAGGTTCTCAAACCAATCCGCGAATCGGCCTTCCATCTCGGCAACGGTACCGGAATGCCAGAAACGAACCGAAATGCGCGCAGAATTCGGGGCGAGGCCTAGCACATAAAACCGCGTTGTGTCCACGTCATGTGAATGAGCGCCCGATTTCACAGACAAGAGAAGTCTTTCGACAGCCGCGACACCCTTATCGGGATTGTCTTTTGGCGGTTCCCCAAACAAATCGACGAAATCGTCTTCAAGCGCAGAGCCCCTTTCAGACCAAAACACTGCCGTTGCATCACCAACGGACATCTTCTGACGCGAGTCCTTAGAAAGCAATGAATTTAGGGCCGTCGTATACTTAAACGCCGTTCGCTTGCCTACTGGTGCATTCTCGCCTTGTTTCTTGCCATAAGAACAACTAGCCTGGAAATTGAACGAGACGATATTTCCACCCGTCGTATTCGTCCCCTGTACGCCCTTGATTGCCGGGTGTAGCGATTCGATGACATCATGGTCTCCGCTCACTAAGCAACGGCCCTCAGCTATGTTGTCCGCGGATGCCATTGCCATACTATCAACGGATTCCACAACATCGCTTTGACGGAATACAAGTTCGCACTGATCAACAAGCCTAAACGACACAAAAGCACAGGACTCTACAGCATCTTTCCACGCGGGTTCGTTCGACAACCCGCGCATGTAATCAACATTGCCGAGAAACTTGCAAATCGGTCTCACAGAGTTGAGATTAGACAGGCTGCCCACACGCTCGCAAAACGCCTTGTGCTGTTCTTCGACGCGTTCTTGTTTCCCCTTGCAGACAATACCCGTTACATATTCGACATTGTCCCAAAGAAGATTTGGTGCAATCCCTACAGTACGTTTGACCGACTTTGGGACAAGAAACGATTTCGCCCGTTTCTTTTTGCCGACAAGCTCCTGCGTATCCTCTACTCGCACAAGGGAACCATCTTCCCTAATAACAATTAAATACGGAATCTCCTTCCATTCCCATCCAAGTGGAGCAATACCTGATTCGGGATCGGCGGCCTTGCGGTCGTAATATTCCTTAAGTGCCTGAAGAATCATTTGAACACCTCCTCTGAATCGGGATGAGGAACGCGAATAACGCCGTTGACCATTCTCGGACGATAAAACATGGGTTTGATGTCTTTCGGATCGGAATAATCGAGATCGTAAAGCATAAAGCCGAGGTCACGGGTTTCCTGAATGGTTTTCGCCGCTTCTGATTCTGGGTGCTTGACAAGGCGAATATCACGACAAGAGAACTCGCGGCAACCAAGGTAAGGATGCACGAAATACTGGCCTTTAGTTGCCCGGCGGTCGAACATTGCCGCGTATTTTGCTTCCTTTTCATCGGGCCGTGCTTCTGCTTGACGATAAAGTTCTTTCTCGTCACTGTCCGCAAGCCATTCCGGCGCCGGGTTGACAGATGGCGAACGTTTGCCTGGCGGAATAAAGTCGAACTCTGCCCAGAGGCGGTAACGGACATCGCGAAGAATAAGTCCGGCACGTTGCTGGCGAACATCTTCGACAAGGATACCGTCCGAGCGTGGACTGGCAACGGCGGAGACTTCATTGCGCCGAACGGACGTCCAACGGATAGGATTCAAGACTTCCATCTTTGTAATGCGCCAGTTGATCGCGGGTTTCCAGAAAATGGCACTGTAAATACCGCGCGCTGCTGATGGCGTGATGACGTCATAGCTCACTCGCTCGACCTTCATTTCAGGCCGCGTGAAACATGCGTAATCTCCAGAGACTTCCAAGCAAAATCCTTTCATGTCTATCCTTTCATTTATGCGATAAAATCTTCAACTTTCAGACCTTCACCGAAAAGATCAAGACCAACGTCTTCGCGATAGGCAGAGGGCATGGTCTGGACATAGATTCCGGACGCCTCTTCTCGTTTAGGCGGAACTCGCAACTCTTCAATCATTCCTTTCTCAAGCAACCCGGGAATGTAAGATCGCGGCACATTCACGGCGTATCGCTGAAGGCGACGCAAGATGTCGCGTTTGGGTCCAACCGCCCGCAAAGAGTCAATGAGCGAGTCATTGTTCCCGTAACGGACGATTATCGAGACCTGCGCCGCTCCGTCTATCATCTTGAATGCAGCAGCGGCTTCGCGAAACTGATACTGTATTGGATCAGGTCGGTGTGCCGTGCCATTACGAAACTCGTTGGGAACAGGGACACCAAGCAAAAACTCAAATACGTTTCCCAAGTCGTTTGCACGGGCATGCAAAGCCTTGAAGTAGTCGGGATAGGAGCAGGCATCATCGGCGTCCACCCCACACGGACGTTCAAGGAGGTCGCTCATGGCATACTCTCCATCGCGCAAATCTTTTATCTTGGCCGGCTCCGGCGGCATGAACACGACAACGCGTCCGAATCCGCCAAGACGCCCTTCACGGTTGCAACGTCCTGCGGACTGCGCTACCGACGAAAGTCCCGTAAAGGCACGATATACAACGGGGAAGTCGATATCGACGCCGGCTTCGACAAGTTGCGTCGAAACAACGCGCAGCGAATCTCCCGCTACGAGCCTGCGCTTGATGTCCGCAATGACACGTGAACGGTGTTCGCCACACATGCTGGCAGAAAGATGAACAGTCCCCTCTGGCATCTTTGTGAACAAATCATGGCAATCACGGCGAGTGTTCACAATGCACAAAACCTGCTTGTGCGACTTCAGTTCATCTGCAATCTCGTCCCACGTATGGCGCATTGTGAGATTGACTGGAAATTCAATGTTCGTGCGTTTGAGCCGATGATACAGGTCCAGCGATTGCGGCACAATCTCACGAACTGACAAGGCATCGATTCCCGGCAGGTTGAGCTGTGTGGCCGTAGAAAGGACAAACGAGGTTCGATAGTGCAGGGCAAGCTGGCGTATCGCCTCCGCGCAAGGCAACAATAGGCGCGTCGGCAATAACTGAACCTCGTCAAGAATAACGACGCTTTCAGCAATGTTGTGAAGCTTGCGGCAACGACTCGATCTGCATGCATAAAGCGACTCGAAGAACTGCACCGCCGTCGTGACAACGACAGGCGCGTCCCAGTTTTCGGAAGCAAGTCTTGATTGCGGCGTTTCCTTCTCTGGATCAAAGTTGGAATGATGCTCAAGCACATTATCGGCCCCAAGGAATCCACGCAGGACATCCGCCGTCTGCTCGATGATCGACGTGTAAGGGATGACATAGATAATTCGTTTCAATCCATGCCGAAGCGCGTGCTTGAACGCAAAGGCAGTCCCTGAAAGGGTCTTGCCGCCACCTGTCGGGACTGTCAACGAAAAGAGTCCCGGCGGCAAATCGGCCGCCTGCTCGCATGCGATCCGGATTTCCGCGCGTATTCTATTGACTGGCGTATCCCCCGCAGAGCGCTGTTTTTCGTCAAGGCTGGCGAAAAAGAGTTTCGACAAATCAACAAGCGAACTCGAACACTGCCTTAATCCCGAACGTTCTGGGTCCATAAACGCCTCGGTATCAAGAAAGTCCGCATCAACAAGACATGAATACATCATGCGTATCCAGAACGACAATGAAGAATCTCGCGAACAAAATCGAAAAGGAGGCCGCAATATTTCACAGTTCCAGTCAGATTGATGTGTGGAAATCCATTCGCGAACGGAAGGCTCATCAAGTATCGGAGCATCCTCGGCACGACGAACCGCAAGCGCGCCGCTGGGAGTTTCGCCGCCAGGCCAGTCGGGAAGTCCCGCGTGATGGCCTGCTACGCAATATGACAGCGCCTTGCCAATGCTTCCACCGTGCTCCCACAGCCAACATGCTCCAACTCCTGAATGCGAATGATCTCCGTAGTCTGCTTCCGAATCTTCAATTCCATTGCAGCGGCGCAGATACGACTGGAAAGACGATCGGGCCTTGCCAATGTCATGCACAAATCCTATCGTTCGCCCGCTCTCGGCACTTGCAAATGATGCCGCGAAATTCGCGGACAGTTCCGCGACAGCCTTGCAATGCTCGTGCAAGGTCTGCCATCCATCCTGTTGCGCGTCAGCGCGGCTATGTGCATAGGTTTCTCTCATCGTCACATCAACATTATCTCATATCTGAAGCAATTTGTCCATGAGTCAGTGCTAATTACTTTTATGGAGATTTACAAATTGAATTTGATATGTAAATTTGCATAGCATAGAAGAAGCAGAATATGCTATAATCTCAGTCAGCTGGAGATGCCGGAGCCAGCAGCGAGGAGAAATACAATGAGCATGCATGAAGAATTCAAGATCGGAAAGTTCGTCAGGATGTGGCGCGAAAGCCGCCACATGATCCTGAAAGAGCTCGCCGCAGCAGCAAGCATGAACGTCACGCAGTTGTGGTCGGTCGAAAACGACAGGAACAGCCCGTCGGTCCGGACAATAGGCCGCCTTGCCGCCGCGCTGCAGGTCTCGCCGGCTGACCTCATGACGCAGCCGCCCGACACCGTCGACAAGTCGGTAGTCAAAGGAAGTAGTTGCAACGGAATCACAACCGCGCACTGCGACATAGTCCGCGTCATGCGCCGCGACGAAAAAGAAAAGAAATGCAACGACTTCACACTACCCGAACTTAAACACCTTGAGGATTTCGTCCTCAAAACCATTGCGGCGGAAGCCGACATCGCCGCAGGCTTGCCGACTTCACTTCCCCTGATGACGCCCTTCACGCTATCAGAATCGGGCGCCTCCCAACTCGCACATATCCTTCGCTCACATCTCGACGTCGGATCTGCCATCATCTACGACGTGCGAACGCTTTTCGAATCGCACGGAATACGGATAGTCGAAGACACCAAGCTTTCCGGAACACCCGATGTCGCGACTTTCTATTCAACGTCACAGCGGAATTTCACAATCGTCCTCTCCAAGAGACTATCAAAAACACCCGAACGCCGAGACTTTCTGTTCATGACGGAGGTGGGTCGCATTTTTCTCTTTGCCCAGCACGGATTCGAGACCTACCGCGATTCAGCACGCAGCAGACGTTTCGCCCACCATTTCGCGGCTACGTTTCTACAACCTGCCGCGGCAGTCCGCACGGCGACGTTCAGCCTTCGCGTCAAGCCCGACGACTGGACCTACGAACTTCTTCTGCGGCTGAAAAAACGCTTCGGCGTTTCCGCACAGGCATTCAACATTCGGCTCAAGGAACTCGGACTTATCACAATTGCAAAGCACGAAGAATTCGACAGGCGTATAAAGAGCCACTACCGAAAGACGAACAACGCCGAACCTCAGCCCGCAAAGTCCAGATGCTCCAGCGAACGACTCGGCGACTTGCACGCTCTATGCTCTTCACAAACGTCTCGTTGCCATTAACCTCAGAGTCGGTTGGCGGATTGATGGGTTTTCGTCAGAGATCAAGGGCGAAGCCACGACACCAAAACTTTAACTCTGCGACTCGGGGTCTCTGGCTAGGCACAGCGACGCTGATGTGCCGCGGGCTACACGTTCAATATGTCCTACATGTCCTATCTTCACAGAACAAAGGACATCTTCGTCATGCAAACGGTTGCGATATCCGTGCTCGGAACGCAGAAGGACGCGCACGTCGTCCGGGTCTGCCGCTCTTTCGGATCGTCCTCAGACGCGGCAAGAGGCTCCTTTCCGCCTCGCGCAAGGCGAAGAAGTCCGCAAACGACTCGGACCTTCTCGCGAAACACCTCGCGCGGTTCGGCGTGAAGTCCTAGGAGCTCGCGCGAGGCCGGCCGGCGCTACGGCCCCCAGAGCCGGCGGACGTGGGCGACGCCGCGGCGGAGCGCCTCCTCCGTCACGTCCTGAGACGGCTCGAAGACGACGTGGCGGACGTTGAGGGCGAAGTCCCTGAGCGAGGCAAAGTCGACCTTCCCGTCGCCGGGCGCGAAATGGTCGTCGTCGAAGTCCACGACGTCGTTCAGGTGCATCCCCGCGAAGAAGCTCCGCGCGTATTCGCCGAGGTTGGCGATCTTCACGGCGCCCCGCCAGCCGTGGCTCTCGCGGACGCGGTCGTGGCCCGTGTCGAACCAGCCGCGGACCGGCGCGCCGTCGAATGCGGCGACGATTTCCGGAAGCTCCCATTCGGCCGGGAAGCCCTCGTAGTAGGGGAGGTTCTCGAGCGCGAGCGTCACCTTGCACTCGACGAGAAGCGGCAGCAGGCCCTCGAGCGTCCGCCGGAGCGCGTCGAGCGCCTTGCGGCCGCGCGCGCAGCGGCGCTTCGCGGCGCGCGCGAGGAGCTTCGCGTACGGCGCGGCCTTCACGTCGCCCTTCGCGTCCCGGAGGGCCCTGCGGAGCGTCCCCGAGTCGATGCGGTCGAAGAGGCGGCCGAAGGCGACGCGCCCCGCGTGGAGCACGACCGTGTCCGCGCCCATCTCGGCGGCGAAGCGGACGTTCCGCGACACCTGGAGGACGGCCATTTTGCGTCCCTCCTCGTCGAGGGTGGCGAGCTGGTAGAGCTCGGGGTAGCCCTGCGGGGCGGAGAGCGGGACGGGGCAGAACGCGTGCACGCTCCCGACGGGGATCCGGTCGAGCATCGCCTTGAAGCCGGCGACCTGCCGCGGCGTCGTGTGGAACCCGAGCTCAAGCTCGCCGAACCCGAGCTCGAGCGCCTTCTCGGCGATTGCGCGTCCGTCGTCGATGCGGCGGTTGCACCAGTTCGTGGAGAGCGAGTAGCGCATCAAATCACTTGAACTGCTCGAGCCACTTCTCGGCGAGGGCGGGCCAGGCGTCGGTCGGGAACCCGAGCTTGCGCACGCCGTAGCCGTGTCCGCCGTGCCCGCCCTTCTCGAACGCGTGGAGCTCCGCCCCGACGCCGGCCTTCTTGAGCGCCGCGTAGTAGGCGAGGGACGTCTCGACCTGGCAGAAGTCGTCCTCGCTCTGGACGATGAACGCGCGCGGCGTGTCGCCGTCCACGGGATATTCGTCGAGGCGGATCTGAAGCCCTTCGTGGCCCTTCCAGACGTCGTTCCTGTCCTTTCGGGCGACAAGGTCCCAGGGATAGATCGGCATCTGGAAGTCGGGACGGCAGGAGCCGGCGTCGATCTCGTCGACCGGCTCGTAGATCGGACGCTTCGCGTTCGTCGAGGTCCGCACCGCGAGGTTGGCGCCTGCGGAGAAGCCCATGATGCCGACCTTGTCCGGGTCGATGTTGAACTTCGCGGCGTTCGCGCGCGTCCAGCGGATCGCGCGCTGGGCGTCCGCAAGCGCGCCGTCGCGCTGTCCGGGGACGCGGTACTTGAGGATCACGCCGGCGACGCCCTGGTCCTTCAGCCACTGGGCGACCTCGACCCCCTCGTGGTTCCAGGCGAGGATGCCGTAGCCTCCCCCCGGGCAGACGACGACCGCGGGCGTCGGCTTCTTCGCGCCCACGGGCATCGTGACGACGACCTGCGGCACGCTGACGTTCTCGATCCGCATGACGTCGTCCCTCATCGGCTCGACGCCTTCGGGCTTCGGGTTCTCCTTGGCGAGGGGCATCTTCCCCTTCGGCCAGATTTCGTATGCGGCGTTCGGCGTGTCGGCGAAGGCGCCCGCAGCGGCGAGCGCGAGAGCCGCGAGAATCGTCCCTTTCATCTTCGTTTCGTCCCTTCCTTTCTTGTTTCTGAAGTCATCCGCCCTTCGGAGGCCACGAGAGGCGGTCGGCCATGAAGCAGAGCACGGGTTCGTCGGGGAGGTAGCGTTCGCTCTGGCGGAAGGCGTCTTCCACGGCCGCGACGTTGCGGAACGCCTGGTGGGCCGGCAGGGATCCGTCCGCCATCCAGCCGCGCACGAACTTCATGACCGTCCGGTAGAACGCCTTGCGCACGAGCGCGGCGTCCTCGCCCCCGGCCTCGTCCTTCGCCTCCCCGAGGATCTCCGCGAGGCGCTTCCCGGCCTGGGCCTTCTCGAACACGCCCGCGACGCCCCGGCACTCGAAGATCTCGGCGACGGCGTCGTAGGCCTCGCCCGCGAGGACGCCGTCCGAGAGCGGGAGGTCGACGCGCTGCGCGCGGGAGACGATCGTCGGGAGGATCGCGTCCGGCTGGTCGGAGAGCAGGAGGAAGAGCGTCTTCGGCGGCGGCTCCTCGAGCGTCTTGAGGAAGGCGTTCGCGGCCTCCTCCTCCATGCGGTCCGCGCCGACGACCACGCCGGCCTTCCATCCGCCGGAGAAGGCGGTCGCGGACATCGGCTCGACGATGCGCTCGCGCATCGACTTCACGTGGATCGTGCGCGACCTGCCCTCGGGCTCGAGGAAGGCGACGTCGGGGTGGCACTTCGCGTCGATCTGCGCGAGCTGCCCGGGGAAGAGGCGGCGGAGCACCCTGTCGGCCAGGACGTCGCACTGTCCGCGCAAGTCGCCGCACACGAGATACCCGTGCGCCGCGCGGCCGGCGTCGATCGCGCGGGCGATCAGCAAATAGGCGGAATCGACGTCCATATCCTCTCCCAGACTTCGTCCGGCCCTCCGGACGCGTCGACCGTCACGATGCGGGACGGCTCGGCCGCCGCGAGGCCGCGGAAGCCCTCCCTGAGCCGCGCGTGGAAGTCGTCGCCCGCGCGCTCGATGCGGTCGGCCGCCGTGTTCGTCGCCGCCTCGCGCCCGCGCAGGCGCTCGCGCGCCGCCGCCGGGTCGAGGTCGAGGAGAATCGTCAGGTCGGGCCTCAGGCCCTCGCACGCGAAGTCGTTCATGACGCGGATGACGTCAAGCGGAAGGCCGCGCCCGTAGCCCTGGTAGGCGAGCGTCGAGTCGCTGAAGCGGTCCGAGACGACCCACGTCCCCGCCTCGAGGGCGGGGCGCACGACGTTCCGGACGAGCTGCGCGCGGGCGGCGAGGAAGAGGAGGAGCTCCGTGCGGTCGCAGGGGGGGTCCTCGGACTCGTCCTTGAGGAGCTCGCGGATGAGCTCGGACAGCCGCGTGCCGCCGGGCTCGCGCGTCAGGAGGACGGAGACGCCCTCCCGCTCGAGGCGGTCCTTCAGCCGCAGGACCTGGGTGGACTTCCCGCAGCCCTCGCCGCCCTCGAACGTGATGAACCTTCCGCGCGCCATCTTTCCCTACTCGTCGACCGTCTCGTCGCGCTGGTACACCGGGAGCTGGCGGTAGGGGACGGCGAACGCGAGGATCGTCATCGCCGTCGCGTACGGCTCGGATCCCTCGCCGCCGTGGGCGGGCCACGCGCCGCTGCCGCGCTGGCGGGGCAGGTAGGCCGCGTACATCCAGTCGGAGAACTCCTTCCAGTTCTCGCCGCCGATCTGGAAAAGCCCCTGCGAGGCGTAGTAGAGCCCGTAGTACGCGTACCCCTCGTTCGGCAGCTTGTCGCGGTAGACGGACATCAGGAACTTCGCCGCGCTGAGGGAGTCCGGGTCCTCGTGCTTGCCGCAGAGCTCGAGGCAGAGGATGCCCGCTCCGGAAAGCGTGACGGCGTACTGGTCGGGGTTCTGGTAGCCGAAGCAGCCCTTCTGGGGGTGGTGGTGCTTGTGCATGTACTTGACGGCGCGGTCGATCGCGCTCTTCGGGACCTGCGCGCCGTTGAGCCGCGCCGAGCGGAGGGCCATGAGGGCCCAGCCGGAGCAGCTCGTGTCGGAATCCGTCGCGTCGGGCGTATAGCGCCAGCCGCCGTCGTTGTTCGGATGCTTCTTGACGTTCTGGGCGTCGAGGATCACCTTGATGGCCTTCGGCAGGATCTCGTCGATCTGCGCCTGGCGCTCCTTCGAGACCATGCCCGAGCACTCGGTGAGGAAGAGCGTCGCGATCGAGTGGGCGTACATCTTCCCGTTGCCGACCTTGCCGAAGTAGCCCGTCTCGTCGTGGTTCGCGAGGACGTAGTCGAGCGCCCGATCGATGAGCTTGCCGAACTTCACGTCGCCGGGAACGTGCCCGGTCGCAAGGCACGCCATCCCCGCGAGCGACGCAATCGCGACCGTCTCGCCGTACTGGCCGGGGTAGGAGCCGTTCTCCTTCTGCGCCGCGAGCAGGAACTCAAGCCCGCGCTCGAGCGCCTTGTCGATCACGTCCGGCTCCTTCGCCGCCGGCGCAGCGAGGGCGACGCCCCCCGCGAGGAGGAGGACGGCCGCACGCCAGGGCAGCCCGTGCCCAGCTTTCTTTCCCGACATCTTCTGTCCCTTTCGCATCATGCCCACATTATACCAAAAAAAGACGTCCGCGTCGGCGGAACTCACTTCCGCTTCCCGCCCTTGTTGAGCGAATTGAAGTACTCGCGGACGAGGCCGCGGTACTCGGAGGGAACGTCGTCGAGCGAGTCGATCTCGGCGCCGGTCCCCGTCTCGCTCTTCATCTTGAACCAGTCGTCGTCCTCGTCGCCGTCCTCGAACTCGCCGCGCTTGGCGTTCTTGCGCCTCTCGTGGGGGGACTTGTCGTCCTTGCCGGAGGGCTTCGCGTTCGGATTCGCCTTCGCGCCGTCCTTCTTCGGCCCCTCGGGCCCGCCGGGCGAGTCGTTCTGCTGGTTCTGGAACTGATCCATCGGAAGATTGCTCTGCTCCGCCTGCTGGTTCGCCTGGTTCTGCATCTTGTTGGCGGCGTCCTTTGCCTTCTGCGCGGCGTTCTGCATGCCTTGCTGCTGGCCTTGCTGCTGCTGGCCTTGCTGCTGCTGGCCTTGCTGTTGCTGGCCTTGCTGCTGCTGGCCTTGCTGTTGCTGGCCTTGCTGCTGCTGGCCTTGCTGTTGCTGGCCCTGCTGCTGGCCTTGCTGTTGCTGGCCCTGCTGCTGGTCGCCCTGCTGCTGGTCGCCTTGCTGCTGGTCGCCCTGCTGCTGGTCGCCTTGCTGCTGGTCGCCCTGCTGCTGGTCGCCTTGCTGCTGGTCGCCCTGCTGCTGGTCGCCATTGGCTTCGGCGGCGGCCTGGGCTTCGGCGGCGGCCTTTGCGGCTTCGACGGCCTCCTCGATCGCGTTGAGCATGTCGTTCAGCTGTTGGGCGTTCTCGTTGAACTCCTCGTTCTTTCCGCCCATCTTGTCCTGCGCCTCGCCAAGCTGTTGCTGGATCTGCTCGAGGGCGTCCTTCACGCCCTGGGTGTCTTCCTTGGCGCCGTCCATGTTGCCTTCCTGCATCTCGTTGGCGGCGGCGCGGGCGTCCTGCGCGGCCTTCTCGGCGAGATCGGAGGCGTTGTTGACCGGTTCGGCCGTCTTGTTGTCGTCCATCTCGGCGGTGCCGGCCTCCTTCTCGATCTCCTTTGCGAGGGCATCGGCCTGCTTGGCGAGGCTCTCGAGGTCCTTGGCGAGCTCCTTCTCCTCGTGCGCGGCCTGTTTCTGGGCCTCCGCGTCGCCGTTTCTGGCGGCCTCCTCGGCCTTCTTCTCGATTTCCTCCTGGCGTTTCTCGAGCTCCTTGCCCTTCTCCTGGAGCTCCTTGGCCTTCTCCATCTGCTTTTCGAGGTTCTTCTCGAGGTCGTCCTTGATCTCCTCCTTGAGCTCGTCCGCGAGCTTCTGCTCCTCCTCGGCGAGGTCCTTCGCGTCGATCTGCCCCTCCTCGGCCATCTCGGCGAGGGCCTTCTCGCGCTCGGCAAGGTCCTCGAGGCGCTGAAGGTCCTCGGCGGCCTTGGTGAGGATGTCGAACTTCCGCTGGGCCTCGGCGAGGGCCCTGAGGGCCTCGTCGACGTCCTTCGAGAGATTCTGGCTGGACTTCTTCTTCTCGTCCCACCGCGACATGAGGAAGACGTCCTCCGCCCCCTGGCGGATCGGCGTGACGTGGTCCTTCAGGACCGGCCTGAACATCTCGGCGCCCGTCTCGAGGCGGCTGTCGAGGAGTCCGTCGATGAACTCGGAGAGAAGCCCTTCGGCGTTCTGCGACTCGGCGCGCGCGGCGTTGCTGTTCTTCGTCGCCTCGTTCCTGTGCCAGTCGTTCTTCTCGGCCTGGCCGTAGCTCCCGGCGGCGCCGTCGAACCCGCGCTTCGCCTTGCGGAGATGCGCGGCGATGTCCTCGATCTCCTTCTTGCTCGACTCGATCTGGGACCTGAGGGACTGTTCGCCGAAGGACGAGCCGCCCTTCGCGACGACGGAGACCATGACTTCGGGGGTGTAGGCGACGCCCGGCCCGCCGAGTTCGGCCGGGAGGTTGTCCTCGACCTTGATGCGGAATCGGACGACCCCCGCGCCGCCGAACTCCTTCGAGAGGAACTGGACGACGTGCGCGCCGGACCAGGTGACGCTGCCGGTCTTGTCGGGCGTGATCGTCTCGGCCGGCTCCCACGCGCCGGCGCCGAGGCACATCTCGACCGTCGTGCGCGAGAGGCCGAAGTCGTCCTTGATCGCGTACTCGAGCGGGAGGCTGCCGTTGCGCGGGAGCTTGAGGTCGAGCTGCTCGGGGGAGACGAGCTTGATTTCCGGCGGCGTGTCCTTCACGACCGCGATGGTCGCCGTGTCGACCTGGTTCGTGAACCCGTTGGCGTCCCAGACGACGGTGCTCCACCCGCCCTGGAGCTCCTTCGAGAGCTCGAAGCCGAACTCGAGCCGCCCGTCCGCCGCGGCGACGGCGGGCACGTTCACGTCGCCCGGGAGCCGCGCCTCGCCCTCGATGCCCTCGCGCCCGGGGAGGACCGAGACCCTGACGCGCGAGCCGGCGAGGCCGACGACGGCCGCCGTGTTCGTGTAGCGCTCGGGGTCGCGCCCGGTGTAGGCGGGGTGGACGATCTCGACGACGCGGCCGGAGTAGGTCGGCTCGGGGACGACCTCGACGCGGTAGCCGCGCGTGAGGGCGCTGCCGCAGCTCATGCGGTAGGTGAAGCTCCGGTCCACCTGGGGGTAGTTGAAGGAGTAGAAGACGGGCCCCTCCGCGCCCTCCTCGGTGACGCGGACCATGCGCTCGACCGACTCGCCCTTCCCGTCCGCCCTCGTGCGGACGAACGCGCGGGACGGGAAGCCCCCCTCGACGGCGAGGTTCACGGTGAGGGGCGTTCCGGCGAGGACGACCTGGTCGCCCGGCGAGACCTTGAGCGACGACGCGTAGATGTTGTCGACCTCGGCCGACGGGTTCAGCGCGCGGGTCGCGAGGCGGAGCGTCGCCTGCGGGAACGCGGCGAAGAGCGCGCCGAGGATGCCGAGCGCGATGGCCGCCGCCACGAGGCGGGGCTTGACCGTGCGGCCCGTGAACTCCTTGCGCGGAGAGACCTTCCCGGCGTCCCTGACGGCGTCCTTCGTGATCTCCTCCATGAGGCGCGAGGACGACCCGATGTCGCCCGCCTGGGCGAGCTCGACGACGGTCGAGAGGCGCTCCTCGAGCTCGGGGTGGTTGCGCTCGATGAGCGCGGCGACCTGCGCGGCGGTGAACTTGCGGCGGAGCGGCTTCGCGAGGGCGAACCAGCCGACGGCGACCGTGCAGAGCGCGCCGGCGCCCCAGAGGAGCCAGCGGACCCACGACGAGTAGATCGTCACCATCGCGTCGACCGCCATGATCGCGAGGACGGACGCGACGAAGACGGCGAGCGTCGCGCAGACGCCGCGCAGGCAGAGGATGCGGCGGACGCGGCGGACGCTCTGGTCGAGCTTGGCCGCGATCTCGGGCGGGATGTTCTGGTAGTTTCTGCTCATGGTGCTATGCGAGGGAGGCGCGTTTGCGGAGAATCCACTCCGCCGTGAGGAGGAGGACGATCAGGACGAAGAGGGGCGGGAGGCTCCAGAGGTGGAACTCGACGCGGTCGGCGATCCGCTTCGACCCGCCGCCGAAGTCGGCGTCGAGCTTGACGTACTCCGTGGGGGAGAGGACCTTTCCGCCCGTCGCGGCCGCCACGCGCTCGACCTGGTTGCGCGTCGCCGTGATGTCGACCTCCTCGGCGGGCTGCTTCGTCGTGACGACGACGAAGCTCGTGGCGAGGTTCGACGGATAGCGCTTGCCGAGCTCTTCCTGCGCCTTCGCGCAGTCGAGGTTCACGGTGTAGCGGCCGGGCTTCGTGCAGCCGTGGATCTCGCACTCGTACATGCCGTTCGAGTCGGGGCGCTTCGTCGCGCGGAACGCGGCGACGCGGTTGCCCGAGTCGGGCGAGCGCACGAGGAGCCGGGGCTCGAGGCCGTCGATGCCGTTGTGCTTCTCGTCGAGGAAGCGCGCGAACGCCTTCACCGTCTCGCCCGCGCCGTAGCGCAGCTGGTCCGTGCCGATGCGGACGTACATGTTGCCGCTCCGCAGCTTCTCGCCCGCGCCCCAGCGCATGACCTGGCCCCAGAAGCGGTGGTGGAGGTGGTCGCCCGCCTTCGAGCGGAGGCGCCACATCGAGTCCGTCGTCAGCATCAGCACGCGCCCCTTGCCGCGCGCGGCGGCGACGACGAGGGCGTTGCGGCTCTGCTCGCCGCGCATCTCCTCGAGCCGCTTGAGCGCGGCCTCGGGGTCCTCCTCGATCGTCGCGGCGATGGACTGCGCGGCGATCGCCGCGTCGTCCGTCTCGCCCTCGGCCTTCTTCGGCTTGGCGTACGCGAGGACGTCCGCGCCGGGCTTGACGCCGTTGATCGGAAGCCGCCAGTGGAAGTCGGGGATCTCGCCCCAGATGTCCTCGTTCTCGGACGACGACGAGCTCTGGTTCATGACGACGTGGCCGCGCCCCGCCGCCGCGAGCTGGAACGTGAAGGCGTCCTCCGGCGCCGCGCGGTGGCTGACGGGCGAGGGGTCGTACTCGACCGGCATCAGGTCGCGGAGCTTCTGGTTCGTGATGGCGTAGGGCATGTACTCGGAGCCGCAGACCAGCACGAGGAGCGCGCCGCGGTCCTCGACGTTGTAGCGCAGCTGCTCGACCACGTCCTCCGTCAGGACGTCCTCGCCGACGTCGCCGACGATGATGACGTCGAACTGCCTCCAGTCGTTGTCCTGGATCGGCCAGCCGCCCGCCTCGGACTGCCCGAACGGGCGCGAGGCGCTCGCGTACTCGAGGAGCTTCGGCTGGATGCCGGCGATCGAGTCGGGATGGACGAGCCAGTCCTGCAGGTGCACCGACTTGTCGCGCCCGTAGAAGAGGTTCCTCAGGTACCGGTACTCCCAGCGCGGGCGCCCGTCGACGAGGAGCACGTTCGTGCGGTCGTCCGACACCGCGACGTCGAGCTGCCGCTCGTTGTTCGCGGCGAAGAGCTCGCCCTCGAGGTTCGACACCTTGAGCGAATAGCCGTAGACGCCCTGCTCCTTCGGCACGTCGACGAACTTGAACTCCTTCGACCAGTCGTCGCCCTCGACCGTGAACTCCCTCTCGTCGAGCTGCCCGTTCGCGTCGGAGAAGCGGATCTTCGCGCGGCGGCCGTTCGCGCGCGTCGCCGCGACGCGGACCGTGAAGCGGACCTTGTCGCCGAGGAACACCGACTCGGGCGCGTCGGCCGACGCGATCGAGAGGTCGAACGGCTTCACCGTGCCGCCGACGAGGACGGTCGAGACCTGGATGCCGTACCCGCCGAGCTTGCGCGCGATCGACTCGACGCCCGCGTCGCCGTTGTGCCGTCCGTCGGTGAACAGGACGATCGAGGTGATCTCCTCCGCCGGCACCTCGCGGATCGCGAGCTCGAGCGCCTTCGTCAGGTCCGTCACGGACCGGAACATCTCCTCCTTCGCGTCGAGCTCCTTCTCCTCCTGGATCGACTCGTCGCGCACGAGCCCCGCGCCGAAGCGGAAGACGTCGACCTCGTACTTGCGCGCGGTGCGGGCGAGGAAGCCCTCGTCGCCGCCGGCCGCGATGAGCTGCCGGACCATCTCGGCGCGCGTGAGGCCCTCGGCGGGGAGCTTCTCGAGCCCGAGAGCCGTCGCGATCTCCTTCTCCTCCTCCGGCGTCATCTGGCGGTCCTTGAAGTGCATCGACGCCGAGTCGTCGACCAGCACGAGGACGCGCTCCTTCACCGTGCGCTCCCGCTCGCCCACGACGACGGGCTGCATGAGGACGAGCAGCGCGACCGCCACGGCCGCCATGCGGCACGCGACGAGGATCTTCGCCGTCCGCGGCGGGACGCGCGCGCACTCGTGTCCGTAGAACGCGCTCACCGCCTCGATCGCGACGGCGCCGACGATCGCCGCGAGGAAGAGCGACCAGGGCGTCGCGAGGAACATCGTCCGCGCGAGCGCCTGGAGGACGAGCCAGCAGGCGATCGTCCCGGGCGGCACGCCCATGAGCCCCCGGAACCAGACGTTGAACTTGTTGGAGCCGTACCGCTTCACCGCCCAGTGGCACGCGGCCCAGGCGGCGATGCCGGCGACCGCGAGGACCGCGATGATCCACAGCGCCATCGATTCCGGCAGCAGGTCGGTGCGTACTACGTTCTGATCCATGACCCCTCCGTGTCGATTACGTCGCCCGTGCGGCGGTTGATCGCGATCCAGCGCGCGATGGCGGGCTCCAGGACGAGGAAGAGGAACGCCACGAACGCGAGGACGCGCCACACCTCCTTGCCGAAGCTCTGTCCGCCGATCGCCTTGACGACGTCCTCGTCCTTGATCGCCTGCGAGATCTGGACGTACCTGCAGAGGTCGGAGAGCTCGTTCTGCGTGATCGCCGCCAGCGTCGACTCCTCGACGCCGGACGAGACGGTGACGCGGACCTTGCCCTCGGCGTCGACGACGCCCTGGCAGGCGCCCTTCAGCGACTCGGGCAGCGCGTTGACCGTGTAGACGCCCGGGATGACGCTGCGCGCGATGCGCAGGAACAGCCCCTCTTCGCCCTGGAAGATCTCGGCGTAGAACGTCTCGCCGTGCGGGTCGGTCATCTCGACGACCTCGCCCGCGCCCTCGACGCCGGCCGCGCGCGTGAAGAACGCCGACTGGGGGACCTGCCCGCGGTAGCCGCCCGGGGTCTTCCACGCGAGGACGAGCCGCGCCTCGCCGGTGTCCTCCTCGTAGCGCCCCTCGACGGCGTAGGGCTTGCCCTTCTCGAGCGCGATCTCGCCCTGGTTGCGGACGTCCTTGCCGCCGATCCTGAGCCAGAAGCGGTCGTCGACGTCCCACCAGATCTTGTAGGTGCCGCTCTCGGGCGGCTTGACGACGCCGCGCCAGCGCACCGACCAGTTGTCGCCCGGGAAGTCGGGCAGGGGCGCGTTCCACCCGCAGTTCACCATCGGCTTCGGGTCGACGCGGACGACCGGCTTGCCCTGGCAGCCGAGCTTCGGGAAGTAGTAGCCCGTCACGCCGCTCTCGCCCGCCGCCTCGCCGCCCGTGGCCCCGCTCGCGACGAGGAGCGTCAGGCCCTCGGCCGGGCGGACGTCGAGCTTCACCGACGCCGGCCGCGCGAGCGAATAGGCGATCTCGTGCATCATCGGGACGAACCCGCGCTTCGAGACGAGCCCCGAGGCCGCGTCGAAGGGCGCGGCCGACTCGACGACCGTGCCGCGTCCGAACGCGTGGGCGAGGAGGAACGGCGTGCCGTCGGCGAGCCGCGCCACGACGACCGCGTTGGACGACCAGCCCTCGCCGAACTCCATCACGCTCTCGGGCGCCGCGCTGCCGAGGTCCGTCCCGGCGCGGCACTTCGCGAGCATCTCGCGGAAGCTCCCCGCGTCGAGCTCGGACGCGTTCGTGCGCCACTTGCCGAACGGCGCCGGGAGGACCTTCCGCCCGTCGAGCTCCCACCCGTTGAAGAACGCCTCGTCCGCCGCGGGACCCGGCATGACGAAGAGGCCGCCGCCGATCGAGACGAACTGCGCCAGCGCCTCGCGCGTCTCCTCGGAGAGGCGCCGCACGCCCAGGAGGACGACCGCCGAGAACCCCGCGAACGACCTGCGCCGGCCCGCCTCCGCGACGTCCTCCACCTTCGGCTCGAGGAGATAGGCCTTCCGCTCCGCCTGCCCCGCCTCGGCCGCCGCCTCCGCGAGCTCCGGGCGGAGCGCGAGGCTGACGTAGGTGGACGCGCGGTTCAGGAACGGCGCCCCCGCGTTGCCGTCGACGACGAGCACCCGGAGGTTGCCGACGACCGGCATCGAGTACCGGTAGACGTCGTCCGCCGGGAGGTCGTCGCCCGACTCGACCTTCGCCGAGACGATCGTCCCGCCGGGGTTGCGGAAGCGGTGCCTGAACGTGAACGTCTGGCTCTCGCCCGGCTCGAGCTGGCGCACCTCGCGCGCCTGGAGCGTCTCGCCCTCCGCGGTGAGCGTCACGCCCTTCGGCGTCACGGCCTCGGTGCCGGCGTTGACGACCGTCACCGCGAGGCCGACCTCGCGGTCGGAGCCGACGATGTCGCGCGACGGGCGGATCCCCTCGACCGCGAGGTTGCGGATCGACGTCGGCAGCGGAAGCGTCCGCCACGTGATGATCGGCTGCGTCTTGAGAGAGGAGAACACGCGCTGGAGCGTCTTCCACCGCTCCTTGTCGTCGAGCTGCCAGCCGACGGCCTGCCCGTCGCCGACGATGACGATCTGCTTGACGGCGTTGTGCCCCGCGGCGAGCGTCACGGCCGCGGCCGTCAGGTTGCCCGCGACCTGCATCGTGCCGTTCGCCGGGTAGATCCGGTCGAGCGTCGACAGGACCACGCGCCTGTCGGCGATCGGCACCGGGTTCACGACCTGCGGGACCGGCCCGCCGATGATCACCGCGAACGACGTGTTGCGCGGCGCGAGCTCGACGTACCTCTTCGCCTCCTCGACCGCGCGCTCGAAGTTCGACTTCCCGTCGCTCACGATCGACATCGACGCCGACCCGTCGATGATCAGCACCACGTCCTTCGTCGCGCCGAGGCCGAACCGCTTGAGGTTCAGCTGCCGCTCGAAGACGATCGTGCCGATCGTCAGGGCGAAGAGCGCGATTCCGGCGGCCATCATCCAGAACCGGTGCCTCGGATACCGCCACAGCGCGAAGGAAATGCCGATCGCGGTGATCGACGCGAGCATCATCGGCATCGTCACGGCCCAGGGCACGGGCGAGTCGGGCCGCACGAACGGACGCGCGAACGCGAGCGCGAGGAGCCCGAGGGCGAGGCAGCGGCACGCGAGGAGGAGGATGTCCTCCAGGAGCACCTTGCGCTTGCGCTTCTTCATCGTCTTGTCGAGGAAGAGCCACGCGCCCCAGCGGATCTTCCGCGCGTTCTTTCGCGTGAGGATCTGGATGACGATCGGAATCGCGACCGCGAGGAGGCCGAAGAGCATCGCTATGTTGATGAACTGCATGGCCTACCGCCCTCCGCTCCGCCGCCGCGACAGGTACTCGACGAGCGCCTTGTCGAACGGGACCTTCGTGTTCATCGGCGCGTAGTCGGCGCCCATCTTGCGGATGCCGTCGCCGACCTTCTTGAGGAAGGCGTTCACCTGCTCGAGGTAGCCCGCGCGGATCGACTTCGCGTCGAGCATCATCTCGTCCGGCCCCTCGAGGTTCTCGAAGTGGACGTGCCCGTCGAAGCCGAACGTGAGCTCCTCCTCCGCCATCACGTGCAGCACGACGACCTCGTGCCGGCGGTAGCTGAAGTGGTGGAGCGCCTTGACGAGCGCGTCCTGGTCGGACGTGAAGAGGTCCGAGATCACGACCACGAGCCCCCGCGGGGGGATGCGCTCGGCGATGTCGTTGATGATCGGCGTCGGGTCCGTCTCGCCGCCCGGCTTCGACTTGTCGAGGAACTCGAGGATGCGCCGCGTCTGCGACGCCGACGAGCGCGCCGGCAGGTACTCGCGTATCTTCGTGTCGAACGTCACGAGCCCGACCGCGTCCTGCTGGCCCGTCAGCATGTACGTAAGCCCCGCCGCGAGATAGCGCGCGTAGTCGAACTTCGTCAGCCGCCGCCCGTCGAGCTCCGCCGCCGCCTCGCCGTCGTAGTCCATCGAGCCCGAGCAGTCGAGGAGAATCGTCGTGCGGAGGTTCGTCTCCTCCTCGTACTGGCGGATGTAGAGGCGGTCCTTCCGCCCCAGGACCTTCCAGTCGAGCGTGCGCAGGTCGTCGCCCGGCATGTACTGCCGGTGCTCGGCGAACTCGACCGAGTTGCCCTTCTTCGGCGAGCGGTGCCGCCCGGAGATGAAGCCGGACTTCCGCGTCCGCCCGAAGAACTCGCAGCGCGAGATGGTCGCCGTCGTCTTCGGCGGCAGCCACTTCATGTATCCAGGACTTTTCATCTCACCTTGCCACTTGCTCCTAACCCCTCTGCGCTGACCCCTATCCCCTATATCTCGAGGTCCAGCGTGGGCTTGAGCTCCTTGAGAAGCATCTTGACGAGGTCGTCGGACGTGACGCCCGCCGCCTCGGCCGCGAAGGTCGTGATGACGCGGTGGCGGAGAACGGGCATCGCGACCGCCTCGACGTCCTTCATCGTGCAGTGGTGGCGTCCGTGCAGGATCGCCCACGCCTTCGCCGCCGTGATGAGCGAGATGCCCGCGCGCGGGCCCGCGCCCCAGCCGACGAGCTCCTTGACGAAGTCCGGGACGCCCGGCTCCTTCGGACGCGACATGCGCGCGAGCGTCGCCGCGTACTGGACGACGTGCGGCGCGACGGGAACGCGCTTCACGACGTCCTGCAGCTTCTGCACCGTCTCGCCGTCCAGCACCTTCTCGAGCTTCACCTTGCGGTTCGACGTCACGTTGCGGATGATCGTCTCCTCGTCCGCGGCGCTCGGATACTTGACGATGATGTTGAAGAGGAAGCGGTCCATCTGCGCCTCGGGGAGCGGGTACGTTCCCTCCTGCTCGATCGGGTTCTGCGTCGCCATGACGAAGAACGGCTCGGGCAGCGCGTACGTCTTCGTCCCGACCGTGATGTGGTGCTCCTGCATCGCCTCGAGGAGCGCGGCCTGCGTCTTCGGCGGCGTGCGGTTGATTTCGTCCGCGAGCAGCATGTTCGTGAAGACCGGGCCCTCGACGAAGCGGAACTTGCGCGAACCCGACTCCTTGTCCTCCTCGAGGACGTCCGTTCCCGTGATGTCGGACGGCATCAGGTCCGGCGTGAACTGCACGCGCTTGAACCTGAGGTCGAGGACCTGCGACAGCGTCGAGATGAGGAGCGTCTTCGCAAGGCCCGGCACGCCCATCAGCAGCACGTGCCCGCGCGCGAAGATCGCCGTCAGCACGAGCTCGATGACGTCCATCTGCCCGATGACGACCTGCGAGAGGTTCTCCTTCGCGAGCGCGAACTTCTCGTTGAGGAGGCGGATGAGCTCGACGTCGTCCGCGCTCATCTCGGGCGGCGGCGCGTTGTCGACCTTGATCTCGACCTTCGCCGGAGCCGCGGCCGGCTCCTCCCTCTTCGGGACCGCGACCTCCTTCTTCGGCTCCTCGATCTCGATCTTCGCGCTGACGCTGCCGCCGAACTTGATGCGGTCGCCAGACTTGAGCCCGACGGTCGTGATCTTGTTCCCGTTCACGTAGGTGCCGTTCGTCGACCCGAGGTCCTGCAGCACCCACGCGCCGCCCTTGCAGCAGATGAACGCATGGAGCGACGAGACGTCCGGGTCCTTCAGCGCCAGCTGGCACTGCCCGGGATCGCGCCCGATCTTCACGCCCTGCTCGGGAAGGGCGTAGGCCTTCGTCTGCTCGTTGACCGTTACCGTCAGTTTCGCTTTCATGCCGTTTTCCTCGTTATGTTTAAATGTTTGAAAAACCTGAACCTCTCAGCTCCTCAACCTCACTCGTACCAGAACTGAACCGTCGCCTTGCAGTCGCGGTCCGCAACAGCCCTGACCCAGTAGGCGCGGACGTCGCCAAGATCATGGCTGCCAAGCCCAAGCGACTTGAAGGAACGGAAAGGAATCCATGTTCCGTCGCCCGTGATGTCGAGTTCAAGAGTGATCTCGACTTCTCTGTTGCTGCTTAGGAAAACGGACTTCCTGTCGAATCCCGTCATGATGTACGGGTCGGACGGAACGCCAGCCTTGACGTCCGTCTCAAGCCATGGGCCGCCGCCGCCGACCGGCTTGCCGATCTTCCAGAGATCGTCCGCGACGCCGACCCAGAGCGCGGCCTTGCCGTCGTCGGACTTGACGAAATGCTCGCCCGCTTCCGCCGCGGCAGGATCAACGCCCGAGATCACGAAGAGTCCGCGCCAAGTGCAGTAGTCGTAGACCTGGCTCCTGTGGGTTGCAATCGCACGGGCCTTGGCGAAGCCGCCTGCATTCTCGGCCGGAAGCTCGTAGAACGTGCCGCCTATGTTGAGGAGGTCGCGCTCGGTGCAGCACTCGCGGCAGAGGCGGCCCGTGCGCGCATGCGCGTCCGTCGCGTACGGGAAGCGCCAGCGGCGGCCTTCGTCGTCCGTGATAACGGCGGACGCCTTGTCGTAGCTGTCGCCAAGATCCTGCCCGGCGTCAATCGCAAACCCCTTCCTGACCTGCGCGAGCTTCTTTGCGTTGTCGGACTTCTTGAGCTCCAGCTTGCCGCCCTCGCCGGGAAGCATCACGTAGAGCTGGTCGCCCTGCACCATCTCGAGCGGAAGCTTCTCGTCGCCCTCTCCGCTTCTGACAATGCCCTTCGAAGCGGCAGGCGGCTGCGAATGGGCCGGATCCAGCGCGTCGGCGTTCACGAAGCCCGCGAACATCCCGCCGGGCGCGACGCCGCGACGTGGAACGACCGTGCGCTTGTCATCGTTCCAATACTGGAATTCCGCCGTCACGTTCTTGAGGTCGGTTTTCGCGCGAAGACGAACCCAGGCAATCCCGCTCTCGGCACCCAGCTCCATTGGCTTGCACTTCCCGCCGTTTACCGACGCCCAGCTCGGGAGCGGAGCCTTTTCAACGGACTCCCATTCCCCGGTGCCGCGGCGGTCGACCTCAAATCCGATTGAGCCATCGCCGTCAATCTTCACGAACAGCATCTTGTGATCGTAGCCGTCGCAAAGATAGGGATCGGACACCTCGCCCGCCTTGACGTCCTCGCCCTGCCACACCGCGCCACGGCCGATGACCGGGCCGAACGTGTCGAAGTCCCCTGGTCCAAGAAACCAAAACGAGCTGTTGGACTGGCCTGGCGCGCCAATGCCGCCCTTCGCACGGCGCTTGTTGAGGAACTCGTTCTTCGCGGTGTCGTCGCAGCCGAGCACGACCCTGTCGCCCCAGCGGCAGAAGTCGCCGACGATCTTGAGGTAGTTGGAGCGCGGACGGATCCCGGCCGAGTTCTTCACGGACATCGTCGCGGGGAAGTGCCAGAAGGTGCCGTGCATCGTCATGAGGAAGTCGTCGCCCTCGCCGATCTCGCGGATGCGCGGCCACTCGGTGTTCCAGCCGTGCGCGCCGTCGTAGCTGTGCGAGCCCTTCGGCAGGCGGTACTTGTGCCACGTGCCGCCGTCGAGGACCATCAGGATCACGCTCTTGTAGTCCCAGCCGACCGCCCACAAGGGGTCCTTCTCGGGATTCGCCGCGCCGTAGATGCCGCCCCTCGAGGTGATGTCGGTGAACTGGTTCCTGAGGACGATCTTCCAGTTCTCCTTACCGGGCTTGCCGTTCCACTCTGCGAGAACGCCGCTCGTCGTCGTCGGGTCCTTCATCGCCTCCTTGCTGAGCTCGCCGTTGTTGGCGTAGACGAGGCGGCCCTGGCCGGAGTAGCCGCCCTTGCCGTGGTAGCCGGGGAGGAGGCTGCCGTCGTGCGTGCGCCGGCCCTGGATGTTGCCGTCGCGGAAGAGCTCCGTCACCTTGAGCGTGTCGACGTCGATCTCGTAGACGCCCTCCTCCATCGTCATCGTGTAGATCTTGCCGGCGGGGTCGAAGAGGTGGCGCGCCGAGGCGGTGAGGCGCCCGTAGAGGTTCGTCGTCCCGTCGTCGTTCATCGGCTTCATCACGCGCACGTTCCCCTTCGCGTCGATCGCGTAGGGCCCGATGAAGAGCTGGTTCGACTCCTTGTGGATCAATCGGTTCGCGGGCGTCCCGCCGATCGACTCCGCGCGGACGACCTTCGTGAGGTCCGGCTTGATCTCGTAGAGCTTGTCCGTCGAGCCGTTCGGCTTGTGCGGCGCGTAGCTGATCGCCCAGAGGCTCCCGGCCCACGGCACGACGGCGCCCGTTCCGCATTCGCCCTCCCCGTTGTACGTGTGAAGCCCGGGGTAGACTCCCGAGACGCCGGCCACGGAGGCCAGAAAGAATGCCGCTATGTTCATAATGGCGGATAGTATACCAAATCCAGCCCGGCGGAGGAGGGAAAATTTTATGGTATAATGTCCTCCATGCAGTCCGTTGAATACATCGACCGCGCGACAGGCAGGAGGGCCGTCGAGACCGTCATGGGAGACCGGGCGCTCCGCTTCGCCTACGAGACGCTGCTCGGGCGCACGCTCTGGCCCGTCCTCTTCGGGTCGCGCCTCGTCTCCTCCCTTCTGGGCCGCCGCTACGACTCGCCCCGGTCGCGCAAGGACATCGCGGCGCTCGCCGCGACGCCCGGGTGCCGCCCCGAGGAGGCCGAGAGGCCGGTCGGCGACTACGCCTCCTTCAACGACTTCTTCACGCGCCGCCTCCGGCCCGGCGCGCGGCCGGTCGGCGAGGGGGTTGTCAGCCCGGCCGACGGGCGGCTCCGGCTCTTCCTCGGCGCGGACGCCGACACGCCCTTCCCGCTCAAGGGCGCCACGCGCTCGCTCCGCGGCGTTTTCGCCGCGGACGCGCCCGGCGGCCGCTACGACGTCGCCGTCGTCCGCCTCGCGCCCGTCGACTACCACCGCTTCCACTTCCCCTGCGACTGCACGAGCGACGGCCCCGTCCGCGTCCTCCCCGGGTCGTACCACTCCGTGAACCCGATCGCCCTCCTGCGCCGCCCCGACGTCTACGCCGAGAACGAGCGGCAGGTCCTGAAGTGCCGCGCCGCGTTCGGCGACTTCTGGCTCGTCGACGTCGGCGCGTTCGGCGTCGGGACGATCGTCCAGACCTACTCCGGCCGGACGCACGCGAAGGGAGGGGAAAAGGGCTACTTCAAGTTCGGCGGCTCGACGGTGATCTTCGTCGCGCACGCCGGCGCGGTCAGGTTCGACGGCGACCTCGTCGAGAACTCCGCCGCCGGCCTCGAGACGCGCGTCCTCTGCGGGGAGAGGATCGGCGACGCCGGATGAACCCGCTCCTCGAGAAGGCGGCCGCCGCGCCGCGCGCGCTGACGCGCGGCGAACTTGCCGCGCTCCTCGCCTGGCCCGACCCGGACGAGCTCTTCCGCGCGGCCTACGCGGTGAAGGTCCGCGAGATCGGGCGCCGCGTCTCCCTGCGCGGGCTCGTCGAGTTCGGGAACGCCTGCGAGAAGGACTGCCTCTACTGCGGCATCCGCAGGGGCAACGCGAACGTGCGCCGCTACCGCATGTCGGCCGACGAAGTCGTCGCCGCGGCGATGCGCGCGAAGGACGCCGGATACGGCAGCGTCGTCCTCCAGGCGGGGGAGCGGACGGACGGGGCGAGCGTCGCGTTTGCCGAGGCCGTCGTCCGGCGCATCCACGACGAGGCGGGCGACGGCTTCGGCATCACCCTGAGCCTCGGCGAGCAGTCCGAGGAGACCTACCGCCGCTGGCGCGCCGCCGGCGCGCACCGCTACCTCCTCCGCATCGAGACGTCCAACCCCGGGCTCTACGCGCGGCTCCACCCCGCCGGGCACTCCTGGGAGCGGCGGCGCGACTGCCTGCGCGCCCTCCGCCGCTGCGGCTACCAGGTCGGAACGGGCGTGATGGCGGGCCTCCCCGGGCAGACGGCCGACGACCTCGCCGCCGACATCGCGTTCTTCGCCGAGGAGGACGTCGACATGATCGGCATGGGCCCCTACGTCCCCCACCCCGACACGCCCCTCGGCGCGGGCCGGACGCTCGCCGGCGACGCGGCGCGCGAACGGCTCGGGCTGGGCCTCAGGATGATCGCGGCGACGCGGCTTTTCCTGCACGACGTCAACATCGCGGCCGCGACGGCGCTCCAGGCGCTCGCCGACGACGGACGCGAGCGCGGGCTCCTCGCCGGCGCGAACGTCGTCATGCCGAACGTCACCGACACGCGCTACCGCGCCGACTACCGGCTCTACGCGGGGAAGCCCTGCGTCGGCGAGGACTCCGGGCTCTGCCGCGGCTGCATGGCGCGGCGCATCGAGTCGGTCGGCGAGGAGCCCCTCTGGAACGCGCGCGGCGACTCGCCGCACTGGAGGAGGCGGTGAAGGTCGCCGTCGGGCTTTCGGGCGGCGTCGACTCCGCGGTCGCCGCGCTTCTCCTGAAGCGCGCGGGGCACGAGGTCGTGGGCGTGACGATGAAGCTCTGGCGCGAGGGGCGCTACGCGGGCGGCGGAGGCGACGCGTGCTTCGGCCCGGGCGAGGCGGAGGACATCGCGGCGGCGGAGGCGCTCGCCGCGAGGCTCGGCATCCCCTACCGCGTCTTCGACTGCTCCGAGGAATACGAGAGGGTCGTCCTCGACTACTTCCGCCGAGAGCGGACGGCCGGGCGCACGCCGAACCCCTGCATCGTCTGCAACCGCAGCATGAAGTTCGGGATGCTGCCCAGGATGGCGGCGGAGGCGCTCGGCTTCGACACGTTCGCGACGGGCCACTACGCGCGGATCGTCGCGCGCGGCGGACGGCTCGCCGTCGCGCGCGCGGCGGACGAGGGGAAGGACCAGAGCTATTTCCTCTGGGGGCTCTCGCAGGAGCAGCTCGCGCGCGCGGCGTTTCCGCTCGGCGGGCTCTCGAAGGGCGACGTGCGCCGCATCGCCCGCGAGGCGGGCCTCCCGATGGCGGACAAGGCGGACTCGCAGGACTTCTACTCGGGCGACAGCAACGAGCTGCTCGGCGCCGAGGACAGGCCGGGGGACATCGTGACGACCGGCGGCAGGACGCTCGGGAGGCACCGCGGCCACTGGCACTACACGGTCGGGCAGCGCCAGGGCCTCGGCATCGGCGGCGGCACGCCCTTCTACGTCGTGCGCATCGACGCGTGCCGCAACGAGGTCGTCGTCGGACGGCGCGAAGAGGCGGCCGGGCGGACGTTCGCCGTCGGCGGCCTCAACTGGCAGGGCGTCGCGGAGACCGACGGGCCCGTGACGGGCTCCGTGAAGATCCGCTCGACCGGGCGCCCCGTCGGCCCCGTCACGCTCGAGAACGGCGTCGTCCGCTCCTCGTGCGACCTCTTCGGCGTCGCGCCCGGCCAGTCGGCCGTCGTCTACGGCGCCGACGGCGCCGTCCTCTGCGGCGGCGTCATCGACGGGAATCCCGCCCCTACGCGAGCACGTTGATGTAGTCGAGGTTCATGTCCTCGGTGCCGGTCATGAAGCAGCCCTTCTCCTTCGCGAAGAGGACGTGCTCGAGGACGTCCGCCGTGATGCGCTCGCCCGGCGCGACGATCGGGATGCCGGGCGGGTAGCTCATCACGAACTCGCCGGCGACGAGCCCCGTCGACTCGCGCATGGCGACGCGCCGCTTCTTCGCGTAGAACGCCTCCTGCGGCGGCATCACGATCACGGGGTCGATGTATTCGTGGTCGAAGAGTCCGATGGGGCTCTTCTCGCGCTGGCGCTTGATTTCCTCGAGCGCGGAGATAAGCCGCTCGATGTCCATCATGCGGTCGCCGTTCGAGATGATCGCGAGGAGGTTGCCGATGTCGCCGAACTCGATCTGGATGCCGTAGTCGTCGCGAAGGTGGTCGTAGACCTCGATGCCCGCGAGGCCGATGTCCCGCGTGTGGACCGAGAGCTTCGTGCGGTCGAACGCGAAGACCGTGTCGCCGTCGACGAGCTCGGGTCCGAACGCGTAGTACCCGCCGAGGTCGTTGATCTCCTCGCGCGCGTAGTCGGCGAAGTCCATCGTCTTCTGGTACATCGCGCGGCCCCTGAAGAAGAGGTTCTTGCGGGCGATGTCGAGGGACGACAGAAGCAGGTACGACGCGGAGGTGGACTGCGTGAGCGTGATCACCTGGCGGACGTAGTCGGGGTTGACCGGGCGCCGCGTGAGGAGCACCGAGCTCTGGGTGAGCGAGCCGCCGGTCTTGTGTATCGACGCCGCGGCCATGTCGCACCCCGCCGCCATCGCCGACACGGGCAGCTCCTCGTGGAAGTAGAAGTGCGTGCCGTGCGCCTCGTCCGCGAGGACCCTCATCCCCGCCGCGTGCGCGAGCCCCACGATCTCAGCGAGGTTGGAGCAGATCCCGTAGTACGTCGGGTTGTTCACGAGGATCGCCTTCGCGCCAGGATGCTCCCCGATCGCCTTCTTCACGTCGGCGACGCTCATGCCGAGCGGGATGCCGAGCCGCCTGTTGATGCCCGGGTTGATGTACACCGGGATCGCGCCGCAGACGACGAGCGCGTTGATGGCGCTTCGGTGGACGTTCCGCGGGAGGATGATCTCGTCGCCGACGGAGCAGGTCGACATGATCATCGCCTGCACGGCGGAGGTCGTGCCGTTCACCATGAAGAACGCGTCGTCCGCGCCGAACGCCTCGGCGGCGAGCTGCTGCGCCTCCTTGATGACCGAGACGGGGTGGCCGAGGTTGTCGAGCGGCTTCATCGAGTTGACGTCCATCGCGAGCGCGCGCTCGCCGAGGTACTCGGTCAGCTCGGGGTTGCCGCGGCCGCTCTTGTGCGCCGGCACGTCGAAGTGCGCGAGACGGTTGATGCGCTGGCGGTCGAGGGCGTCGGCCAGCGGCGTCTTCCTCTGCCGCGCGCGCAGCGCGTCTCCCGCTCCCGCAGGTACGGTTCTTGCCATTTAGTCTACCACCCGTTAGGTCAGTGAACGACGGCCCGGATTCCTCGCTCCCGCGGAGCAGTCCAGGGGTTGCCGCGTATTATAGCAAAACCGAAGGAGGGTTTCGCGGCGAAATCCGAAAAAATCGTCAGAACCTGACGGAGAAGACGTTCTTCCTCCACGTCAGGAGCCCGCGGTCGCGCATGTGCCCGAGCGCGCGGGAGAGCGCCGGGCGCGTGACGCCGAAGTACTCGGCCATCCGCTCGCGGTCGAACGGGACGGTCACCCTGCCGGTGTGCCCCGTCTCGTTGTCGAGCTCGGAGAGGTAGACCTGGATGCGCGCCTCGATCGTCGGCGCGTCCATCACGAGGAGCTTGCGCCAGGTCGAGAAGAGCTCGCGGGAGAGGATCTTCAGGGCGTTGAGCGTGACGCGGCCGACGCGCGGCCCGCCCGTCTCGAGAGCCCTGCGCGCGCGCGCCATGTCGAGCGAGACGAGGACCGACGGCTCGGCGGCGACGACGGTCCCCGGCCAGCAGTCGATCTCCGGGACGTAGAGGAGCCAGAGCCCGAGGACCTCTCCCGAGCCGATCTCGCGCACGAGCACGGGATGGTCGTCCTTGAACAGCTCGTAGCAGTGGAGATGCCCCGAGGCGACGACCATCAGGCGGTCGGCCCTGAAGCCGGCGTGCACGACGGTCTCGCCCTTCGCGTAGGTCTTCCGCACGGCGTTGAGGTCGAGGAGGACGGACTCGAGCTCGTCCCTCCCGGCGCCGTCGAAGAGCGCCGTCCCCCGCAGGAGTTCCGGCAGCCCCTTCACGACGCCCCCTCCCGCGCGCCGCCGCGCGGCGCGATGGCCCCGCGGATGCGGCGGATGCGCGACATGGTCCCCGCGAACATCTCCGGCGTCTGGCTCTGCGCGCCGTCGCACTTCGCGCGCGGCGGATCGTTGTGGACCTCGACGATGAGCCCGTCCGCGCCGATGGCCGTCGCCGCGACCGCGACGGAGTCGACCATCCACGCATGCCCCGTCGCGTGCGAGGGGTCGACGACGACCGGCAGGTGCGAGAGGCGGTGGAGGAGCGTCACGACGCCGAGGTCGAGGGTGTTGCGGAGCGCCGTCTCGAACGTGCGGATGCCGCGCTCGCAGAGGATGACGTTCGGGTTGCCGCTCGCCATCACGTACTCCGCGCTCATCAGGAGCTCCTGGATCGTCGCCGACATCCCGCGCTTCAGGAGGACGGGCTTCTTCGTGTACGAGCCGACCTCCTTGAGGAGGTTGAAGTTCTGCATGTTCCGCGCGCCGATCTGGATGACGTCCACGTCGTTGAACAGCTCGATGTCGCGGAAGTCCATGAGCTCCGTCACGACCGGAAGCCCCGTCTCCCTCTTCGCGAGCGAAAGGATGCGGATGCCCTCCGCCCCGAGCCCCTGGAACGCGTAGGGCGACGTGCGCGGCTTGAACGCGCCGCCGCGCAGCATCGTCGCGCCGGCCGCCTTCACCGCCCGCGCGACGCCGACAAGCTGCTCCTCGCTCTCGACGGAACACGGCCCCGCGATCACCGCGAACGCCCCGCCGCCGATCTTCGCGCCCGAGCAGTCGACGACCGTGTCCTCCGGATGGAACTTGCGGTTCGCCGCCTTGTACGGCTCCTGGATGCGCTGGACCTTCTCGACGCCGTCCATCGCCTCGATGAGCCCCGGATCGAGGTGCGCGATGTCGCCGACGCACCCGATGATCGTCTCGAGATGCCCCTCCGAGACGTTCGGCGTGATGTTCTTCGACTTGAGCAGCGCCTTCAGGCTCTCCACCTGCGCCGCGCTCGTCCCTTTTCTCAGTACGATGATCATTTTCTATCCCCTCTTGACCTTTCGCCCCCATTCGCGACAAAGGGCCCCGTCTCCTCTCGGAGCGGGGCCCTTGCGTTCCTGGAAGATGTCGCCTTCCGATTACGAACAGACAGCGCCCCGCGCCTTTCCAAACGCGAAGAAGTACCAGTAGAAGTAAATGCCGCCCTTTTCTTTCATTGAAATCTAGTATATCACATTTTTGCGGACGATTCCGTAACCTCAGATTACGAAATCAAATCGCCGTCCCCACGCGGCCGGTGCACCTGGAGGGACTCGAACCCCCACGCCGAAGCAGTGGAACCTAAATCCACCGTGTCTGCCATTCCACCACAGGTGCAAAAGTCAACCCCGCCGCTGGAGCTTGTCGCGGTGCGCAAAGAAGACGCGCGCCTTGCCCTGGAACCTCTGCTGCTCCGGGAAGGTCGACTCGGTCGCGACCTTCTGGAACGCCTCGAGCGCCGCGCGCTGCCGTCCGTCGAGATGCGCAGGCACCTCGATGACGATGCGCGCGTCAAGATCGCCGCTCGCGCCGCCGCGGAGCGAGGGGACGCCCTTGCCGCGGAGCCGGAAGACCTTTCCGCTCGGCGTGCCGGGCGGCAGCTTGAGCTGCGCGACGCCCTGGGGCGTCGGGACGTCGATCGTCCCCCCAAGCGCCGCAAGGACGGGCGAGACGGGGATGTCGACGCCGAGGTCGAGCCCGTCGCGGACGAAGATGTCGCTCTCGCGGACGCCGATGTGGACGTAGAGGTCGCCGTTCTCGCCGCCGCGCAGCCCGCCGCCGCCCTTCCCGGCGAGCCGGAGGCGCGAGCCGCTGTCGACGCCCGCGGGAATCTTGAGCGTGATGTGTCGGGGCTTCGAGACATGCCCCGTCCCGCGGCAGGCGCGGCAGGGCCTCTCGAGCACCGACCCCTCGCCGCCGCACGTCGGGCAGGTCTGGCGGACCTGGAAGAAGCCGGACCCGCCGATCACGACGCCATGCCCGCCGCACGTCTTGCACGTCGTGCGCTTCGACCCCTTCGCCGCGCCCGTGCCGCCGCACTCGTCGCACTGGGACGGAAGCGTGATGTCGATCGTGCGCTCGGACCCGAACAGCGCCTCGTCGAAGTCGACGTCGAGGCGGAACGTCATGTCGTCGCCGCGCCGCGGCGCGTTCGGGTTTGCGCCGCGCCGCCCGCGCCCGCCGCCGCCGAAGAAGTCGTCGAACCCGCCGAAGCCGCCGCCGCCCCGCCCGCCGAACAGGTCGCCGAACATGGAGAAGATGTCGTCCATGCTCATGCCGCCCGCGCCATAGCCGCCGCCCGCGCCGCCGTCGAACGCCTGGTGGCCGAACTGGTCGTAGCGCTGGCGCTTCTCGGCGTCGTGCAGCACGTCGTACGCCTCGGCCGCCTCCTTGAACTTCTCCTCGGCCGCCTTGTCGCCCGGGTTGCGGTCGGGATGGTACTTCATCGCGAGCTTGCGGTAGGCGGACTTGATCTCGTCCGCCGTCGCGTTCTTCGCGACCCCCAGAACCTCGTAGTAGTCTCGCTTGTCCGCCATACCTAATCCCCGACTCCTAACCCCTGACCCCTAATCACTTTTCTCCGCCGGGCTGGCCCGAGCTCACGACGACCTGCGCGGCCCTGAGAACCTTGCCCTTGAGCATCCAGCCCTTCTTGGATTCGATGGAGACCTTGCCTTCCGGGACGTCGGGCGACGGGAGAGTCGCTATCGCCTCCATCCTCTCGGTGTCGAGATCCCTTCCGACGGAATCGAACGGCTCCGCGCCGTGCTCCTTGAGCGACTTGAGCAGCGTCTCGTAGACAAGCCGGACGCCCTTCACGAAAGGATCGTCCGACTTCTCCCTGGCGTTCGACAGCGCGAGCGCAAGATTGTCGACCGCAGGGAGGACGTCCTTCAGGATGTCCATCTCCGCATAGCGGTAGGTGTCCTCGCGGTCGCGCGCCGCGCGCTTCTTGTAGTTGTCGAAGTCCGCGAGCGTCAACGCGTAGAGCGCCTTCCAGTCCGGCTCCGCGGGCCTGTCCTCCTCAGCCTTGGCGGAGGCGGACTTTTCCGGCTCCGCAGGCTTTTCATCCTCGGCAGGCGACTCGGGTTCGGCACCGGGCTCCTGGGGCGTGGCCGCCTCGGGCTCGCCAGCTTCAACCCTTGCCTCTTCTTTCTTCTCTTCTTCCATCACTAACCGCTAGCTCCTGACCCCTGGCTCCTGGCTCCTAAACCCTCACCTGACCGGCCTTCGCGAGCATCTTGGCCTCGACGGACTGTATCTCGGCGAAGCCCTGCGAGCTGTGCGGGTTCAAGCCGTTCGACGCCTCCATGGAGCTGTCGGCCTCGTTGTAGATCGTGGCCTTGAGGCCCTTCAGGGACTCGAAGAAGATGTTGCCCTTGTAGAGCCCGAGCGTCACGTCGGCCGTGGCCTTGTCGGCCCAGACCTGGATCGCGGCGCGCGCGGCCTGCGTCGCGGGATCGAACCAGCGGCCGTCGTAGATCTGGTCGGCGACGAGCTTGGAGAGCTGCTGGAAGAGGAGCGTCGAACGGCGGTCCATGATCCCCTCGTAGACGTACTTGAGGCCCCACGAGAGGACTTCCATTCCGGGCGCCTCGTAGACGCCGCGGCTCTTCGTGCCGATGATGCGGTTCTCGAGGGCGTGCTTCATGCCGATGCCGTTGCGGCCGCCGACCCTGTTCATCTCGAGCATGACCTCGTACGGCGTCATCTTCCTGCCGTTCACCGCGACGCAGCGCCCCTTGACGAACGAAAGCACGACCTTCTCGACCTTGTTCGGCGCCTTCTCGGGCCAGACGCCCATCGTGGGCTTCACGATGCGCATCGAGGTCTCCATCGACTCGAGGTCCTCCGCCTCGTGCGAGAGGCCGGCGAGGTTCGCGTCGGTCGAGTACTTCTTCTTGGTGCCGACGAACGCCTTGATGCCGCGCTTCGCGAGGAACTCGACCATCTGCGTGCGGCCGGGGAACTTCGCGAGGAGGTCGGCGTCGCGCCACGGCGCGTAGACGCCGAACTTCGGATCCATCACGTTCGTGTAGCGCTCGAAGCGCATCTGGTCGTTGCCGCGCCCCGTCGCGCCGTGGACGAGCGCCACGCACCCGGCCTTCTTCATCGCCGGGAGGAGCTTCTGCACGGTGACCGCGCGCGCGATGCCCGTGGAGTTCCAGTAGCCGCCGTCGTACATCGCCTGGCACTTCACCGTCTCGAAGCAGATCTCGGCCATCTCCTTCGTGACGTCGACGATCGTCGTCTGGACGCCGGTCGGGGCCATCTTCCTCTTGATGTCGTTGATGTCCTTCTCGTCCGGCTGGCCGACGTTCGCGCTGAACGCCTTCACCTTCACGCCGGCGTCCTTGAGGACGCAGCAGATGGTCTTCGAGTCGAGCCCGCCCGAAACGCAGACGCCGACGGTCTTTCCCTTGAGGTCAGCAAGTTTCATCGTTTTTTCTCTCCTTCCTGAAATTCAACCGCATATTATACCACAAATTGGCGCACTTGGCGCATCGGCATTGCCGCGGATGCGGGAAGGCCGCGCGTTGCGGCGGGGCCGGCCCGCCGGCCTGGCTTTCGCTTGGCCTCCCCAGGCTTCGCCCGCTTCGGCAGACGGACGGATACGGCGGGTCAGAACCTCGCGCGGAGGCCGATCTCGAACGTGCGCGGCTCGCCGACGAGGCACTCGTAGAAGTGGCGCGCCGACTCGAAGTACTTCTCGCCGAAGAGGTTCCGGACGCCGAGCGTGAGCGTCCAGTCCTCGGGTCCGCCGAACTTCGAGAACGGAATGGACACGTTGACGTCGAAGACATGGCTGTGCGCGAAGTAGAGGTTGTCGTCGACGAACGTGCCGCGCATCGTCGCGAAGCTCTTCGAGCGGAAGCGGTAGCCGCAACCGACCACGACGTCGCGCAGGAGGTCGCAGCAGTCGAGGCGGTAGGACGTGCTGAGCGAGAACGTGTGGTTGGGGTTGCGGCGGAAGACGGACGGCGCGGCTCCCGTCGCGTTGCGGTTCTCGTAGCGGTTGTACGCGTACATCGCGAGCACCGTCCAGTTCTCCGTGATGTCGCCCGCGAGCGAGAGCTCGACGCCGCGCGAGTTGTTCTTGCCCTCGAAGTAGTAGTACGTGTCGCCGTTGACCGTCTCGGCGACGGGCGTGTTGCGCTGGTCGATTCGGTAGACCGAGGCCGAGAACCAGAGCTTCTCGACGGGGCGGACGCGGAAGCCGCCTTCCATCTGCGACGCCGTCCAGGGGTCGGTCGGTCGGTTGCCGTCGGCGTCGCGGTAGCCGAGCGTCGGAGTCGTCGTCTGCGAGAGGTTGCCGAAGAAGACGAGCCAGTCCACGGGCTGGACCGTGAGGCCGCCGCGGGGCGAGAACGCGAATTCCTCCGCGCCATGGGAATGCGCGGTCGTCGTCCTGCCGGACATCGTCGCGGTCGTCGTCTGCGGATTCTCCGCGAAGTAGTCGTAGCGAAGCCCGCCGAGAAGCGTCACCCACCCCCAGCCGACGGAATCCTGAACGGTCACGCCGTAGCGCGAGACGGGCGGGCCGAATCCGGTCGTCGATTCGCGGTACCAGAAGTCGGGCTGGACGACAAGCGTGTTCCTAAAGCCCCACGGCAGCTCCTCCTTCGTGTAGACGGAGCGCGCGTAGAGGTTGTAGCTGCGGCTGATGCGGTCGGACTCGGAAAAGCCCGACGTCATGTACTTCTCGCCGCTCGGCCATTCGCCGGTCTTGTAGAAGTCGGCGAGCTCCCTGTTGTTCATGTACGGCTCGCGCGTCCGCTGCTCCCAGTCGGAGAACATGAACGCGCCGCCGAACTTGAGCAGCCAGTCGTCCGTGGCCTGCCAGTCGACGTAGGGGTTCAGGTACATCGAGCCGTATTTCATGCGGTCGCCCTTTCGGCACGACGACTCGTACCAGCCATAGCCGCCGCCGGGACGCCCGTGCCAGACGGGGATGCCGATGTAGCTCGGCTGGTCGGTCTTCTGGAACATCGACTTGAAGCCCACCGTCACGTTCTCGGACGGACTCCAGGCGAACGACGGCGCGACCGTCAGCGAGCGCCGCGGGTCGGCGCCCTTCTGCGAGCCCTCGTTGACGTAGGTCGGCGAGAACACGTCGAACGCGCCGATCGCGCGGAAGGCGAAGTTCTCGCCGACCGTCTCGTTCGCGTCGACCATGCCGCGCTGGCGCCACGTGTTGCGTCCGACGGAGGTGTTCCCCTGGAAGTCGATCCTGTCGCCGCGGAAGTTGGCGCCCTTGAGGTACATGTTGACCGACCCGCCCGCGCCCGAGTTGTTCTGCTGCGCGCCCGCGCCGCCGGAAAGCGATCCGATCGGCCCCTTCACGATCTCGACGCGCTCCATGAGGAACGGATCCATGAAAAGCCCCGCGCCGCTGCCGATCGGCACGACGCCGTCGAACGCCGGCTCGGTGCCGCCCATGCCGCGTATCTGGAACGTGCCCGGCTGGCGGACGAGGAGGGACTTCCCGCCCGTCTCGATTCCGGGGACGTAGCGCAGCAGGTCGTGGAGGTCCGTCGGGTTGTGCTCGCGGATGAAGTCCTCGGTCAGCGTGTCCACGACGGTCGGCGACTTCTCGGGCGGAAGGCCCGTGAACGTCGCCCCCTCGACCGTCTCGGGGCGGTACTTGGAGAGCGCCGAGCCCTCGACGAGGACCGTGCCCAGGTCGGCCACCGCGTTAGTCGAGGCATTCGCGCCCGCTTCTTCTCCCATTCCGGACAATGCACCGGCGACGGCGGCGCAGACAGCGACAATCTTTCCTTTCATACCCTCTTGAACGCCGCCGGCCCCTCGGCGGTTCGCCGCGGCGTCACTCGTCCATGTGGACGGCGGACGACACGCGGCTGTGGGGCTGGCTGCGGTAGAGCGACCAGCCGTTGTTGAGCCAGAACGCGATGCCGCACACCCACATCGCGGGGACGAGAAGCTGGTGGTTGCCCGAGATCTCGGCGACCATCACGATGGCCGTGAGGGGGATTCTCACCGAGCTCGCGAGGAACCCCGCCATGCCGACGAGCGCGAACGCCGACGGATGGATGCCCCACGACGCGGGGAGGATGCGCGCGAAGACGAGCCCCGTCGCCGCGCCGAGCGTCGCGCCGCAGACGAGCGCCGGGGCGAACACGCCGCCGGAGCCGCCGGAGCCGACGGTGAACGACGTCGCCACCACGTTGAGGACGAAGATCGCGAGGAACGTCTGCGCGTCGCCGCTCTCGGCGAGACAGCGCCGGATGATCGGGTAGCCCGCGCCGTAGACGCCCGGGAACACGAAGTAGCCGACGAGGCCGACGACGAGCCCGCCGGCCACGACCTTGGCGAAGCCGGGGACGCGCCAGTTGGCGAAGCGCTCCTCGGTCCCGCGGAAGAAGCTGATGTAGAAGCGCGCGCCGAAGGTGATGACGAGCGCGAGGGCGAAGTAGGGCAGGAGCCTCAGCGCGTTCTCGTACGAGCAGTCCGGCATCGCGAAGAGCGGCTGCCACCCGTAGAAGTAGGCGTAGATCGTGTAGGAGATCGGCGCGGCGATGAAGCACGGGAGGACCGTCTCGTACTCGACGTCGCTCGACGAGTAGAAGATCTCGAACCCGAAGATCGCGCCCGCAAGCGGGGCCTGGAAGAGCGCCGCGATGCCGGCGGAGAGCCCGGCGGCCATCAGGATGCGCCGCGCGCGGACCGTCAGGTTCAGCGACCGCGCGACCGCGCTCCCGCAGGCCGCGCCGATGAGCGTCACGGGGCCCTCGTAGCCGGCCGAGCCGCCCGAGCCGACGGTGAGGATCGAGGCGACCGACTTGATCGGGATCACCGCCGACGTGATGTAGCCGTCGTTCTGGTGGTAGGCCCGGATCGCGCTGTCGGTCCCGCGCGCGTGCTCGAGCCGCGCAAAGCGCTTGATGAGGAAGTGACCCGCCAGCGCGCCCAGCGCCGGGAGGAAGACCATCGCCCAGCGGCGCCCCTCGAGCCAGGCCCCGCCCATCAGAAGCGACTCGCCGAGGTCGATCAGGAAGCGGAAGGCGACGACGACAAACCCGGCGAAGAGCCCGACGAGGACCGCCTCGCCGAAATACTGCCCCGTGCGGAAGGAGAGCCCCTTGCCCGCGAGAAGGAACTTCCAGCTCTTGATGGAGATCCGCCGGATCATGGCGGAATCAGCCGAAGACGTCGGTCACCATCCCGCGGGCGACCTTCGCGGCGGTCTTCTCGTCCGTCAGCGACTTGAGGACGACGAGCGCGAACAGGAGGGACGAGCCGGGGGCCTGCCCCGTGACCACGTTTCCGTCCGCCACGACCGGGACGCCCGCGCAGGGGCGGTCGAGGTCGAGCGCGCACGTCGGGTAGCACGTGACGTGCTGGCCCTCGTCGAGAACCCCCGCCTCGACGAGGACGGTCGGCGCCGCGCAGATCGCGCAGACGAGCCGGCCCTCCTCCTTCTGGCGGCGGAGCCGCGCGGCGAGCGCCGCGGACGCCTTGAGCCTCTCGGTCCCCTCGCCGCCGCCGGGGAGGACGATCGCGTCGAAGTCGCCGTCCTCCGCCTCGCCGAAGAGGGCGTCGGCGAGCATCGTCACGCCGTGCGCGCTGCGGACGGCCAGGCCGTCAGCCAGCGCCGCCGTCACGACCTCGACGCCGCCGCGCCGCAGGACGTCGACCGCGGTGACGGCCTCGATGTCCTCGAAGCCGTCCGCGAGCACGACGAGCGCCCTAGCCGACATTCTTCGCCTCGTTGCACTTCATCCTGCGGCCGAGGATCTCCTTGTCCGAAAGCGCCGCGAGCGCCGCGTCGACCTCGGCGCGGTTGGGCATGTGGACGAAGCCGAAGCCCTTGGACTTTCCGTTGTAGCGGTTCGTGATGATGCGCGCCGAGTTGACCTTGCCGAACGCCTCGAACTCCCTGCGGAGCTGGTCCTCGGTGAGGTCGTAGCTGAGGTTGCCGACGTAGATCTCGATCGACCCGTCCGCCGGCGCGGGATGCACCTTCTCGAACCTGGGCGAGTCCTTCTGCGCGGGCCTCCGCGCCCCCTGGCCCTGGCGGCGCCCGTCGCACTTGCCGCCGCCCATGCGCCCGCACGGGCGGAAGAGCCGGCACAGCGCGCACGCCGCAAGCGCGCCGAGGACGAAGGCGGCGACCGCCAGCGTCCACGCCGCGCAGGCGTCGGCCTTGAACAATTCGAGTGCTCCGTTGATGCAGTTCATTTTTCCTTCCTGTCCTTTCCTGTTTCTTTCGTTCTTCCTTTCGTTCCTACCCGCCGAACGTTCATGTGTTCCGGTAGTCTCCGAGCGACTTCATGCGGCTCGGATGGCGCAGTTTGCGGAGCGCCTTCGCCTCGATCTGGCGGATGCGCTCGCGGGTGACGTTGAACAGCCGGCCGACCTCCTCGAGCGTGCGGCTGTAGCCGTCGGTGAGCCCGAAGCGGAAGTCGACGACCTGGCGTTCGCGGTCCGTGAGGGTGTTCAGGATGTCCCTCAGCCGCTCCTTGAGGAGGTGCCCCTCGGTCACCTCGAAGGGGTTCTCGCTGGAGAGGTCGGGGATGAAGTCGCCGTAGTGGGCGTCGTCGTTGTCCCCGACCTTCGACTGGAGCGAGATCGGCTGCTGGGACATGCGCTTCACCGCGCGGACCTGGTCCGGCGGCATGTTCATCTCCTTCGAAAGCTCAGCCTCGGTCGGCTCGCGGCCGAGCTTCTGGATGAGCTTCTTCTGGACGCGCATGAGCTTGTTGATCGTCTCGATCATGTGGACCGGGATGCGGATCGTCCGCGCCTGGTCCGCGATCGCGCGGGTCGCCGCCTGGCGGATCCACCACGTCGCGTACGTCGAGAACTTGTAGCCGCGCTTGTACTCGAACTTCTCGACCGCCTTCATGAGGCCGGTGTTGCCCTCCTGGATGAGGTCGAGGAACGAGAGCCCGCGGTTCATGTACTTCTTCACGATCGAGATGACGAGGCGGAGGTTCGCCTCGACCATCTTCGTCCGCGCCTTCTGGCCCTCCTTGAGCACCTTGCGGAGCTCGGAGAAGGTCGTCATGAACTCCTCCGGCGGCATGCCGAACCTCGCCTCGAGGACGGACATCTTCTCGCGGATCTGCGCGAGGTCGTTGTCGCGCTTCTTCGAGGGGCGCGCCTGCATCAGCGTCGACTGCTGCGCCACGTACTTGCGGTAGGGCAGGTAGTAGCGCTCGTCGGCGTCGGCGCAGAGCGTCTCGAGGACCTTCTGCTTGAAGCTGAGGTCGACGAAGCACTGCTTCAGCGCCGCGCGGGCGTTCGCGAGCTTCTTCTCCGCGCCACGCACCTCGGCCGACGCGGGCCGCCGCTTCGCGATCGTCGACAGGTACTTCGAGCTCGCCTCCTCGAGGCGCCTCTCGGTGTCCGCGATCAGCTTGCGGAAGCCCGGGATCAGCGCGATGTAGGCGTCGCGGTTCTCGTCGAACTTGTCGGTCACGATGCGGTCGAAGCGCTCGGACTGCCCCTCGAGCTTGTCGAGCTGGTCCGCGTACATCCTCGGCGCGAAGAGGAACCGGTTGAACATGTCGCGCGTCTTCGTCTCGGCGTCCTCGATCGTCTGGCAGATCGTCACCTCCTCGTCGCGCGAGAGAAGCTCGACCTGGCCCATCTGGTGGAGGTACATGCGGATCGGGTCCTCGATCATCTCCGCCGCGCGCGCCTTCGGATCCGTCGCCTTGAGGTTCTTCGCCTCCAGCCACTTCTTGACGTCCTCCTCGCGCAGGACCTGCACGCCCAGCGCCTCGAGGATCTTCAGGTAGCGGTCGGACTGGATCGCGTCGACGATCGTCGAGGGGAGGATCTGGTTCAGCTCCTCGTAGGTGATGTAGCCGCCGTTCGCCTCGCTGCGGCGCTTCACGTCGTTGATCACGTCGTTCAGCTCCGTCTCGCGAAGGATCGACATGCCCTCCATCGCCGGGAGAATCGTCTCGTCGTCGGCGCTGAAGCTCGGCTGCGGCAGCGCCTCCTCGGCGTCGGGCTCCTCCTCGTCGGAGTCGACGGACGAGCTCCCCTCCTCGCTCTCGACCTCCGCGGCAAGCTTGTCGGCGTCAAGCGTCGCGGCCTCGAGCTCCGCGTCTTCGTCTTCCGGCGGAAGGTCGTCGCCCTCCGCCTCCACCAGCTTGCGGCGGCGGACAGGCTCGACCTCGGGCTCCCCCCCGTCCTCCGCGACCTTCTTCGCCGGACCCTTCGCCTTCTCCGGGCCCTTCTTCGCCGGGCTCTTCGCCGCCCCCGGCTTCTTCGCGGGCTTCTTCGCGGCCGTCTTCGCGGCCTTAGTGACTTTCGCCATGGTTGCTCCAGTATACAATTCACCCAACTGCACTTTGTCAAGTGTCTGAACAGTATATCATAAATCTGGCGGAGGCGGGGGAAAAAGCGGAAAAAACTACCGCGCCACGCGGACGTCCGAAATCGACCGCGCGCCGGTCAGGACCATCACGAGCCGGTCCACGCCAAGCGCGACCCCCGCGGCGGACTCCATGCGGGGGACGGCCGCGAGAAACTCCTCGTCCAGCGGATAGTCCGCCTCGCCGAGCGCGCGCCGCGCCTCCCGCGCCGCGCAGAACCGCGTCCGCTGCTCGCCGCCGTCGCACAGCTCGGTGAAGCAGTTCGCCAGCTCCATCCCGCCCCAGTAGAACTCCCACCGCTCGGCGAACGGCTCGCCCCCGCGCGACACCCGCGCAAGCGAGGCGGCCTGCGGCGGATAGTCCGTCAGGAACACGCCGCCGCCCATCCCGGCCAGCGCCGGCTCCACCTTCGTCGCCATGTCGAAGTCGAAACGGTCGCCGTCCCACGCGCCCTCCCACGGGTCCCACCCCGCGTGCGCACGGTAGGCGTCGCGCACGCGCAGCCGCCGCGCGCGAACGGGAAGCCCCAGCCGCGCCAGCAGCCGCTCGAGGTCGTCCGCGATGTCGAGATACCCCGCGCCCCGGCGGTACCACTCGACCATCGTGAACTCCGGATTGTGCCGCTCGCCCCTCTCGCCGTCCCGAAAGCACGGCCCTATCTGGTAGATGCGCTCCATCCCCTCCGCCAGGAGCTTCTTCATCTGCAGCTCCGGCGACGCGCGGAGAAAGCCCCCCGTCGCGACGGGCGGACAGTCGATGTGCTCCTCCGGCGCGGGCGCGTCGATGCGGACCGGCGTCTCGACCTCGACAAAGCCCTCCCCGTCGAAGAACGCACGCATCCCGCGCACGATCTCCGCGCGGCGCCTCAGCAGCTCGACGCGCTCGACCGCCAGCATCAGAACCTCCTCACGCCCTCGAGCCGCTGGCGCGCCTTGGGCGAAAGCGTCTTGTAGCCGAACCGGCGCGCCGTCTCGCGGTAGAGAGTGTCGGCGTCGCAGCGTCCGAGGTCCTTCTCCACCTCGGCCATCTTCGCCCTCAGCTCGTCGTTCGAGACCTTGTCGAGGTCGGTGCGCGGCACATCTGCCGCGCCGGCCGCGCGGCGTCGCGCGAACGTCACCTCGGGCGTGAACTTCGGCGCGGGCAGCATTCCGTCGGGAGCGCGCTTTATCTCGTCAAGCTCCTTCTCGAGCCTCTCCTCGGCGCGCGCGCGGTCGAGTGCCCAGTCCGCCGCCCAGACATGGACGACGTTCCAGCCGAGCGACCTCAGGACCGACGCCCTCAGCTCGTCGCGGTCGCGCGCCGTGAGGGCGGACGCATACGACTCGCCGTCGCACTCTATCGCCGCGAGATAGGAGTCCTTGCGCGACGCGTCCCTAACCCCGAGGTCGATGCGGTATCCCGAGCATCCCACGTTGCGCTCGACGGCGTAGCCCTTCTCCCCGAGGAACGCGCCCACCTCGTCGGCAAAGCGGTCGCGGAGCTTCCCCTCCCCGTCGTCCGCCGCGGCAGTTCCGCCGCGCTCCGCGTATTCGAGGAACGCCTTCAGGTGCGCCGCGCCCACGGCCTGCGTGCGGTTCAAGTCTATCTCCGCGCCCTTGCACGACGCGAAGACGACGACCTGCTCCTTGGCGCGCGTGACGGCGACGTTGAGACGCCGCTCTCCGCCGGAGCGGTTGAGCGGTCCGAAGTTCATGAGGAACTTCCCGTCCGGACCCTTCGCGTACCCGACCGAGAAGAGGATGACGTCCCTCTCGTCGCCCTGCACGTTCTCGAGGTTCTTGACGAAGAACGGCTCCTCGCCCGCGTCAGTGAAGAAGTCCTCGAACTGCGGATTCGCCGCGCGGCGCTCCTCGAACAGGTCTTCGACAAGCGTCTTCTGCGCCATCGAAAACGTCACGACGCCCGCGCTGCGGCGCTTCCAGGACGGATCCGCCAGGCGCTCGAACACGTAGTCGACGAGCGCCTCGGCCTCGGCCCTGTTCGTGCGGCTCGCCTTCGCGTCGTACACGCCGTTCTCCACGTAGCGATACGCGACGCCGAGGCGCGGCGTCGTGCGCGCAGCGGGGAACGTGCAGAGCCTGTCGCCGTAGTAGTTGTGGTTCGAGAACGAGATGAGCGACTCGTGGCGGCTCCTGTAGTGCCACGAGAGGTACGCGGAGTGGAGCCCCGCCGCGAGGCATTCGTCGAGAATGCTCTCGAGGTCCTCCTCGCCATCCTCGTCGCCCTCGCCGCTCTCGCCCTTCTGGAAGAAGTTCGTCGGCGGCATCTGCTTCGGATCGCCCACGACGACGCACTGCTTCGCGCGCGCGATCACGCCGATCGCGTCCCAGACCGGAATCTGCGACGCCTCGTCGAAAACGACGAGGTCGAACGTCGACTTGGCGGGAAGGTACTGCGCGACGGACAGCGGGCTCATCAGGAAGCACGGCTTGAGGCGTCCGACCACGCCATGCGCCTCGGCAAGCAGCTGGCGAATCGGCTTCTGGCGCGACTTCTTCGCGCACTCGCGCCGGATGATTCCGAGCTCGCATCCGTCCGGACAGTCTCCGAGGCGTCCGAGCGGGAGGCTCTCGGCGAGCCGCGCGCGAACGGCGTGCTTCGCGAGCTCCGCGTATTCCGCGTCGAGGCGGCGGAACTCGATGACCTGCTCCTCGCGCTTAAGTCCCGCGAACGACGCAAGCGCGGACTCTACGCGCAAGATCTCGTTGAGCGTCGCCTCGGCAAACGAGCGGTCGAACGACTCTCCCGCCGAAAGCGCGTCCACTTCGCCAGACGAAAGCGCCGCGGCAAAAGCGACGCCGATGCGCTTCGCTGCCGCAGTCACGGACGCGCGGTAGCGCATGGCGCTGCGCGATTCGTCCATCGCCGCGATCGCGGCGTCGAGCTTCGCGGCGAATTCGCAGCCAAAGCCGTCGAAGCGTCCGACGACTCCGTCGGAGTAGCGCAGCACGCCGCTCCCGCCGAAGAGGACGGATACGCCGCGCATGAACGAACCCTTCGCACGGAGCGCGGCGAGCTTGCCGCGGATCTCCTCCTGGGCGGACGGATTCCAGTCGAAAGACGCGACGATCTTCAGCGCCTCGACCGATTCGCGCGTAGTGCCGCGCCAGTCGGACGCGGCCTGCAGCACGAGTTCGCGCGCGGCGGCGACATCTTCCTCGCTCCAGTCGCATAGCTTGCCGCCTTCGATGGCGAATGTCTTCGCGCCGCCCGCGATCTTCGACGCGAAGCAGTCGTAGGCGGCGAGTCCGTTCTTCTGGCGCTTGTGGAGCGCGGCGACGACCGCGTCGAGCTCGGAGCGGTAGTTGGAGATCTGGTCGACGGTGCGCTGCCATTCCTTGGGCGTTCCCTTGTCGACGTAGTCGAGCGCCTCCTTGAACTGCGCGAGGACGTCCGTCTTGCCGGACTTGTTCGAGTGGAGCTCGAGGCAGAACGGCTTGAGCCCGACCTTTTCAAGCCTGCGGTGGACGACGTCGAGCGCGGCCTTCTTCTCCGAGACGAAGAGCACCTTGCGTCCGTGCGCGAGGTTGTGGGCGATCAGGTTCGTGATCGTCTGCGACTTGCCGGTTCCTGGCGGACCGTGCAGGACGAACGACTTGCCCATCGCCGAGTAGAGGACGGCCGCGAGCTGCGACGAGTCGGCGGAGAGCGGGGTGAAGAGCTCGCCGTACTTGACGTGCGCGCCGACTTCCTCGGGAGGGAACACCTCGACGCCGTCGTCGTAGTCTCCGCCGCCCTTCATGAGGTGCGCGACGAAAGGATGTGCGGATAGCTGGTCGGCGCGCGCGGAGAGGTCCTTCCACATCACGAACTTGCCGAACGAGAAGTTCCCGAGCGCGGCGCCTTCCTCGACCGCCCACTCCGGGAACGGCTTCACGGCCTCGCGGAACGCCGCGAACACCTTGGGGACGTCGACTCCGGAATCGTCCTCGGGAAGCGGGTCGAGCCCCGCGACCGAGACGCCGAACTCGACGCGAAGGAACTCGACGAGCGTCGCGTTGAGCGTCGTGTCGTCGTCGAGGCGCGAGACGGTGTAGCCCTCGCGGACGTTCTTGCGCGCCATCTGGACGGGCATCAGGAGGATCGGCGCGCGGTAGTCCCTGTCGCCGCCCTTCTGACGCCACCTGAGGAATCCGAGCGCGAGGTAGAGCGCGTTGACGCCGCTTTCCTCGAGGTCGGTCTTCGCGAGGCGGAAGATCTCCTTGAGCCGGCGGAGCATGTCGTCGGAGGCGAGCGCCGAGCGGAGCGCGCCGGACGCGCGCGACGGCGCGTCGGACGGCTCGACCGCGACGGACTGGTCGGCCGCGAGTCGGTTTTCGAGCGCCGCGGCGGACTCGACGGCAAGCGGCAGAATCTGCTTCGAGTCGCGGGCGTTCAGGAGTCGGTTGCGAAGCGAGAGGTCAAGGAGTTTCTGCGTCCAGCGGACGACGCGGCTGCCTGAATTTTCTTCCATGCCCCAAATTATACCACATTGGGCGCCGGGACGCCTCGCAAATCAGAAAAGGCGCGTCACCTCCCGGTCAATGTCGGCCACGTCGCAGACGCGCGTCTGCGCGACGGGAAGCCGCTCCAGCTCGCGGAACGACGGCGGGGGGTCGGCGAGCACGTCCTCGCCGTAGGCCCTCATGCACGTCTCCGGGAACTTGTACGGCGTAGCCGTCGCGGCGACGACGCACGGGGCTCCGTCGCGCGGAAGGCCGAGCTTCTTCGCGACGCACGTCGCGACGGCCGTGTGCGGGTCGACGAGATAGCCCGCCGCCTCGCGCATCCGCCGCATTTCCGCCTCGGTCTCCCCGGGGGTCGCGACGCCGCCCTCGAAGTCGGCGAAAAGCCTTTCCTTCGCGGACTCGGAGAGCTCGTAGCGGCCCTTCTCCGCAAGGTCCGCCATCATGCGCGACGTCTCGGCGCATGCGCGCCCGACATCGCCGTCAAGGCCGCCGGAGACCATCCAGAGCAGCCTCTCCACGTTCGACGACTTCCTGATGTCCATCGACGGCGAGTTCGTCACCGTGAAGTTCGGGCCCGGGTCGTACACGCCCGTCTTCACGAAGCGCGCGAGGACGTCGTTCACGTTCGAGGCGCAGACGAGCTTCCGTATGGGGCTGCCGAGCAGCTTCGCGTAGTACGCGGCGAGGATGTTGCCGAAGTTGCCCGAGGGGACGACAACGTCGAATTCCTTGGGCCGGCGCGCGGGGGCGCCAGAGTCCCCGTCCGTTCCACGCAGCTTCTCCCCGGCGAGGACATAGTAGGCGATCTGCGGGACGAGGCGCCCGGTGTTGATCGAGTTGGCGCTGGAGAGCGTGACGCCGCGGCGCGCGGCCTCGGCGTTGATCGCGGGGTCGGCGAAGATGCGCTTCACGGCCGCCTGGGCGTCGTCGAAGTTGCCGCGGATGCCGACGGCGTGGACGTTCGCGTCGGCGGGGGTGGTCATCTGGAGGCGCTGGATGCGCGACGTCCCGGTCGCGGGATAGAAGACGACGATCTCGGTTCCGTCGACGCCGGCGAAGCCCTGCATCGCGGCGGACCCGGTGTCGCCGCTCGTCGCGGTGAGGACGAGCACGCGGCGCCCGCCCGCGGCATGGCGCATGAAGACGGGAAGCATCGAGAGCGCGACGTCCTTGAACGCGCCGGTCTTCCCGTGGAAGAGCTCGAGCATGTGGAGCCCGTCCCTCTCGACGAGCGGCACGGCGTCGTCTGCCGGGAAGCGCGAGCGGAGGCGGTCGACTGCCTCCTTGCGGACTTCCTCGGGGAAATCGCCGAAGAGCGCGTCCACAACGGACTTCTCGGCGTCGGGCAGGGACGCCCCTCCGAGGCGTCCGCGGGCGTCTCGGAGAGACGCCCCCGCCAGCACGGGCACATACAGTCCGCCGTCGGGCGCGAGGCCTTGGAAGACGGTCTCGGGAGCGGTCGCCTCAACGCCCTTTCTAGTCGAGACGAACTTCATTCCCCTTCCTCGCCGATCTCGGCCTCGGCCAGCGTGGAGAATCCGGCGGCCTTCAGGGCGGCCTCCGCCTTCGCGTTGTCGGAGAAGCGGAAGACGAGGACGGCCTTCTCGCCCCTGTGGAACGCGAAGGCGTAGCTGTACTCGACGTTCACCCCGACCTTGTCGAGCGCCGACATCACCTCCGCCATGCCGCCGGGCCTGTCGGGCACGCACACGGCGACGACCTCGGTCACCGTGACGGCGTGGCCCTTCTCCGGGAGCACCCTGCTCGCCTTCTCGTGGTCGTCGACGATCATGCGGACGATGCCGAAGTCGCTTGTGTCGGCGAGCGAAAGCGTCGCGATGTTGATGTCCGCGTCGGCGAGGTCGCGGCAGATGCGCGAGAGCTGCCCCGGCTCGTTCTGGAGGAAGATCGAGATTTGCCTGATGTGCATGGGAGTGTCTCCGGTTGAGAGGTTGAGGGGGCGTCCCCTAGTTGAACATGAACTCCACGACGTCGCCGTCCTTCATCTCGTATTCCTTGCCCTCGGGACGGAGCGCGCCCGCCTCGCGCGCGCCCTTCTCGCCGCCGTACCTGACGTAGTCGTCGAACGCGACGACCTGGGCCCTGATGAATCCCTTCTCGAAGTCGGTGTGGATGACGCCCGCGCACTTCGGGGCCTTCCAGCCGCGGCGGAAGGTCCACGCGCGGACCTCCTTCGGCCCCGCCGTGAGGAAGCTTGCGAGCCCCAGCGCGTGGTAGGCGAGCTTGATCGTCCTGTCGAGCGACGACTCCGCGAGTCCGTAGCTTTCGAGGAACTCCTTCGCCTCGGCGTCGGAGAGCCCCGCGAGGTCGGCCTCCATCTGCGCGCAGACGACGACGCACTCGGCGCCGTCCTTCGCGGCGTAGGCCCTGAGCGCCTCCACGTGCGCGTTGCCCTCGCCGGTCACCTCGTCGTCCGCGACGTTCGCGCAGTAGATGACCTTCTTGTCGGTGAGGAAGTGGAGCTCCTTCAGGACGCCCTCGATCGCGTCGCCCTCCTTGCGCGGGAAGGAGCGGACGGACTTCCCCTCCTCGAGGTGCTTCAGAAGCGCGGCGCACGCCTCGGCCTCGGGCCTCAGGGCGGGCTTCGCCTGCGCCTCCTTGCGGATGCGCTCGTACTTGCGCTGCAGCTGCTCCATGTCGGCGAGCACGAGCTCCGTCTCGATCACCTCGGCGTCGCCGACGGGGTCGATCGGGGCGGACTTGTTGCCGCCCTCCTGGACGTGGATGATGTCGTCGTTCTCGAAGCACCTGACGACGTGCAGGATCGCGTCGCACTCGCGGATGTTGGCGAGGAACTTGTTGCCGAGGCCCTCGCCCTTCGACGCGCCCTTGACGAGCCCGGCGATGTCGGTGAACTCGACCGTCGCGCGGACTATCTGCTGGGGGCCGACGATCTTCGCGAGCTCGTCGAGGCGAGGGTCCGCGACCTCGACGATCGCGGAGTTCGGCTCGATGGTGCAGAACGGGTAGTTCTCGGCCGCCGCCTGCTGCCTCTTGGTCAGCGCGTTGAACAATGTCGACTTGCCCACGTTGGGCAGCCCCACGATGCCGACGGAAAGACTCATAGGTTGGTGCCTGGTGCTTGCGCGCCTTCGGCGCTGGTTCTTGTTTCTGGTGCCTTGTATTCCCAGTCGGGATACATCGACTTGAGCGACTGGCGGTAGTAGGCTGCGTCGACCGTGCGCCCCTCCCCGAGGGCGGCGGCGTAGAGCCGTTCGAGTCGCGCGACGACCTCGGCGCGGACCGTCCTGACGATGAGGGCGTCCGCCTCGGCGCGTTCGCGCTCCCGCTTCGCGAGCGCGCGCGTCTCCTTCGGGAGCGAGGCGTCGTTCTCCGCGAGGTAGGGGGCCTTCTTCTTCGGGCGGGGCCGTCCGTTCTCGTCGATGTCGATGTCGTCGTCCGGGAGCCACGAGACGTCTGCGATCGTCTTGTCGGGGCGGAGCGCGCGCTCGCGCTCGTCGAGCTCTCGCTGGAACGCGACGAGCTCGGCCATCAGCTCCTCGTAGCGGACCTTCTCGGCCGCGAGCTCGTTCATGGAGACGCGCAGCTTCAGGGTCTCCGCCTCGCGGACAGCCTTCATCGTCTCGGCGCGAGAGAGCTCGTCCGCCGCGGCCGCGGCCTTCGCGCGCGCGGCGTCCGCCGCCTCGCGGGCGGCCTTGAACTCGAGGTCGCGCGCCGCCTTGACGTCCGCGGCCTTCTTCGCCTCGGCGTCGGCCTTCGCGCGCTCCTCGGCGGCGACGGCCTTTTTCGCGGCAAGGTTCTCGGCCTCGAGCTTCAGCTTCTCGTTCTCGGCCTCGGCCGCGGCGAGCGCGGCCTTGGCGGACTCGGACTTCGCCTCGGCCTCGCGGCGGTTCGCCTCGGCGGTCCGCGCGGCGTCCGCCGCGGCCTTCGCCTCGAGGGCGGCGCGGGACTCCTCGTCGGCGGCGCGCTGGGCGGCGGAGCGGGCGGACTCGGCCCGCTTGAGGGAGACGACGGCGCCCGACACGCCCGCCACGACGACGGCGACGCAGATCGCCAGTATCGAAACGGCTTTCGCGTTCATTGCTTGACCTCGTCGGCGGCAGGCCGCTGCGGCGGCGGCTCCGCGGGCTTCTCCGCCGGTTCGGCGGCCTTCTCGGGCTCGGCGTCCTTGGCCTTCCCGGCCTGGAGCTTCCGGTACTCGTTGTCGGCCTGCGCGGCCTCGTCGGCGGACTCGATCTCCCGCTCGGCCTCCTTGAGCTTCCTGGCGCGGATCTCGGCGGCGAGGGCCTTGAGCTCCTCCTGCGTCTCGTCGTCCTTCGCCTTCATCTTCTCCTTGAGCCCCTTCAGCTCCTCGTCGCGGCCCTCCCTGCCGAGGTCGTCCCTGTGCATCTTGAGCCAGTGCTCGCGCTCGGCCTTGTCCATGCCCTCGAGCGCCTTCGCGCGCTTGACCTTCTCGTCCTCGATGGCGAGCTTCGTCTTGCGCTCGTCGTCCTGCTTCTTCCAGTCGTCCTTCAGCCTGCGCATCTGCTCGGTCTTCGAGACGGGGTCGGCGAGAGGCGACGCGGACCAGCCGTGGTCCTCCCACGGACGCGTGTCGGAGAGCGCCCTCTTCCTGCGGAGCGCCTCGGCCTGGGCCGCATCGCCCTCGTCGAGGACGTACGGCGTCATGAAGACGAGGAGCTCCTTGCGGTCCTCGTGCTGGGAGACGGAGCCGAAGAGCCACTTGCCGATCCAGGGGATGTCCTTCAGGATCGGGATGCCCGTCTCGGACTCGGACGTGTAGGTCTCGGTGAGGCCGCCGAGGACGACCGTCTGCATGTTCTCGAGCAGGATGTCGGCCGACATCTTGCGCGTGAGCGAGGTGTCGATCGTCTCGTGGTTTGCGCTTCCGTTCGCGCCGCTCACGAGGACGTCCTGCCCCGCGCCGAGCTGGGAGTACTCCTCCTCGATCTCGAGCATGACCGTCCCGTTCGGGTTGATCTTCGGCGTCACCTTGATCTTGATGCCGATGTCCTTGTCGGTGTAGTTGTACGTGACCGTCGGGTTGCTGCCGTAGGAGGAGGTCGAGGTCGACCCGCTGTAGAACTTGCGGGACTGCGTGGCCTCGATCGTCGCCTCCTTGTTGTCGACGGTCATCACGATCGGCGAGGCGATGTACTTTGCCCTGTTGTCGGTCTTCGACGCCTGGATGACGGCGGAGAGGTTGAGCCTGTCGGACTTGAGGATGTAGTTGATGCCGCTCCCGATGGGGGTCGCGCCTCCAAAGTACGCCGCCGTTGCGTTGGTGCCGACGTTCATGACCGCGTCGAGCAGCGCGGACGCCGACCCCCCCCCGCCGCCAAGCCCGTAGCTGCCGTTGTTGACGAAGCCGGCGCGGGAGAGCTTCGTGACGGGGATCGTGTTCTCGACGAACTCGACGACCGGCGTGTACCAGTAGCCGTCGGAGCCGCGCCGCGCCCCGGCGGACGGGGCGCTCATGTCCGTCGTGGTGGACGACTTCGCGTAGCCGGATATCCTCTCGGAGTACGAGCCGGTCCCGATCGGGGTCCCCGCCGCGCGCGAGCGCCCCCTCTGCACCCAGTCGATGCCCGTCTGGAGGTCGTCGCCGAGCGTGACCTCGATGATGACGGTCTCGATGAGGACCTGCGAGAGCTTGACGTCCATCGACTCGATGATGCCCTCCACGACGGGGACGAGCTCCTTGTTCGTCATGACGACGAGGCCGTTGATGCGCTTGTCGGCGAGGACGGTCGTGTTCTCCTTCGAGAGCTCGCCCGGCTTCGCGTCGCCCGTGCGCTGGTTGGCGCTCCTGCGCTGGGGCGTCGCCGCGGGAGCCGCGGAGCCGCCGGTCGGCGTCGTGACGCGCGTCGTGCCGCCCTGTCCGCGCGCGGCGGCGTTCTGGCTGCTGCGCGTCGACGCCCGGGAGGACGGCGCGTTGCCGATGAGGTCGTTGATCATGTCGGCGACCTCCTCGGCCTCGGCGTACTTGAGGCGGTAGACCTTGACGACCGTGTCGGGCGTCGTCTCGACGTCGAGCTGCCTGATGACCTTCTCGAAGAAGTCGTAGTTCGGCTTGGACGTGATGATGACGAGCTTGTTCGAGCGCTCGTCGGCGAGGATGAGCACCTTGCCGCGGATCATCCCGCGGTCGGCGTCGGACACGGAGGTCACAAGCGACTCGGCGGGCCGGGGCTGCTCGGGCTGGTTCGGGCGGTTGCCACCGAGGAGCCGGCCGCCTCCGAGCGACGTCGGACGGAGGAGCCCGCCGGGCTGGGCCGAAGAGCCCTGGACGGCCTTCCCGCTCTTCTCCTGCTCCTTCTGGGACTCCTGGACGATCGACTCGAGCGCGGTCTTGATGTCGCTCGCCGAGGCGTTCTCGACCTGGTAGACGAACACCTGCTCGAGGACGGGCGAGGAGATGTCGATCGACTTCGCGATCTCCTCCATCCGCTTGATGTTCTGCCACGTGTCCGTGACGAGGATCGAGTTCGTGCGCTCGTAGACGTTGAGGACGCCGGTGTCGGACTTGAGCCCCTCGAGCGCCTTCTGCGCCTCGTCCGTCGCGATGTTCTTGAACGGGAGCATCACCGAGACGACCGTTCCGTCCTTCGCCGACTCGGGCACGTCGGCGACGTCCATGTAGAGCGGGATGCCCTCCTTCCGGGCCTTGCCGCGCTGGACGGCGCGGATGAACTTCTCGCCGTAGGGCTCGAGGTGGATGCCGTTCATCTCGAGCACGACCTCGATCGCCTCGAGGTACTCCTCCTTCGTGAGCGTCTGGCCTTCGCGGGACTTCAGCGTGATCGTCGCGTTCGGCACGGCCGGGTCGCGCAGGATGGTCTTCCCGACCTGCTCGCCGTAGGCCTGGAAGACGATGTCGACGGACGTGGCGTCCCAGTTGAGGGCCGGCGCCTCCTTCGGGTCGCCGGCGGGCTCGCCGGAGCCCTCCGCCGCGGGCGCCGCGGACGGCGTGGCGGCGGGGCGCACCGGCGCGCGACGGTTCAGGGAGCGGAGCCGGTCGATGGCCGAGGCGCCCGCCTCCTGGGCGGGCAGTTCGGCGCCGACAAGCGCCACGAGGCAGAAAAGGATCGTCTTCTTCATGGGCTTACTCCTCCATGTAGGCGCAGGTCACCGTGAACGTCGCCGTATGGTAGCCTGTCTTCATGTTGGGCTTGATGTTGAGGTAGGAGACGTCGAACATCCCCTGGTCCGTGTTCTCGAGTTCGTGTATGAAGCGCACGAGGGACTCGAACGACCCCTCGCACCGGGTGATGTCGATCTTCTTCTCGAAGACGTCGTCCTGCGACTCCACCTTCTCCTGCGCCTTGCGGTTCGGCGCCTTGATGTTGTGCTTCTCGGCGAGGTCGCCGAGAAGGCGGAACCACCGGGTCTCGGTCGTCCGCCCCGTCTCGAACGTCGGCATCTGGGCCTTCTCGCTCGCGTAGCGGCCGTTCCAGTACTGCTTGCGCGCGATGAGGTCGCACTCCGCCGCGTACGTCTCGCGCGCCTTGAAGTAGGCGTTCTTCGCCTTCGTCCACGCGTCGCCCCGGCCCGTGAACCAGAGGAACGCGGCCAGCGCGTAGAGCAGGGCCGTCCCGACGACGGCGAGCAGGGCCTTCTCCTTGAGGGACATGTTGTTCATCGCGCTTCCTCCCCGGCCCTGTACCCGCACACGAGCTTGGCCTTCCACCGGCCGGAGCTCCGCCCCGACGTCTCGCGCACGCCGTTCGCGTCGAACCGCGCGGACGTGAAGAACTCGCTCTTCTTCTCGAGGTCCTCCTGGAACGTGTAGAGCGCCTCGTCCGAGTCCGACTCGCACTCGAACTCGACGGTCGCCTCGACGCCCTCGTCGCCCGACTTGCGGTTGTAGGTCCACGTCGTCAGAACGACCTCGGCCTTCCCCGTCTCGGGGTCGACCGGCAGCCACTCGGAGACGGCCTTCATCGTCTCCAGCAGCCCGTGCGAATGGTCGGAGTACTTCTGCACGAGCTTCACCTTCTCGCGCGTCGCGACAACCTTCCGGTACTCGCTCGCGTGGCCCTTCTCGCGGCTCAGGCCCCGCTGGTAGTCGGTGAGGAGCCCGAACGCGAACGGCACGCCGAAGAGGACGAGCATGACGAGCGCCCAGATCCCGCCCGAGACCGCGAGGAACTTCTTCAGCTTCGCCTTGAAGCGCGTCTCCTCGAGGACCTCGCGCCAGGCCGCGGGCAGCACGTCGAGCGAGGAGGGGTCCGCCGCGCGCTCCGCGACGCCCGCAAGCGCCATCGCCGTCGCGTCGACGCCGGGATCGACCCGGCGGACGGGCGCGAACGCCTCGAGGCCGTCCGCCGCGACGTCGCCGACGGCGACGATCTCGGCCAGCGCATTCGGCCCGCCGAAGTCCTCCGCCTCCAGGAGCGACAGCACCACCTCGCGCCGGAGGTCGCCCTCGGGCGCGATTGCGCGGACGGCGGTCGGCTGGTCGTCGTCGAGGACGAAGAGGGAAAGGCAGTCCGCCCCCGAGAGGAGGACGAGGCGGCGGACGTCGGTCCGCCCGCCGGAAAGCTTCGACCAGAGCCCCCGCAGCTCGCCGAGCGCGAGCGCGTCGATCCGCGTCACGCTGAGCTTCGCCGCGTCCAGCGCGTCCGCGATGTCGTCCGACGCGGACTCCGGAAGCGCCGCGGCGAGGACGACGCGTCCCCTGTCCGTCTCGCGCACGGTCTCGCACGAGACGGTCAGCGGCTCGTCGGGGAACGGGGAGAGCGCCGCGAGGACGGGCGACGCGACGGCAACCGGGTCCTCCCCCTCCGCGACGCGCACCATCTTCGCGATGAGCCGCGACAGGGGAAGCGCCAGGACGGCCTCGCCGGGGACAAGCTCCGGACCGGCCGCGCGCAATTCGCCGCCCATGAAGGCCACGACCTGTATGCTTTCAGCCATTTGAGTGCAGATTATACCAAAAAGGCGGGTATCTTGGGAACGACAGAAAGCAGATGTTTCGTGTAGTCGCTCGTCGGATGCGCAAAAACCTCCTCCGTCGGGCCGACGTCGACAAACAGCCCCCGCTCCATCACGCAGACGCGGTCGCAGACGTTCTTCACGACGGCGAGGTCGTGGGCGATGAGGAGGATGGAAAGCCCGAGCTTCCGGCGCAGGTCGCGCAGGAGATTGAGGACGCGCGCCTGGACCGAGACGTCGAGCGCCGAGACCGGCTCGTCGGCGACCAGGACCTTCGGACGGCACGCAAGCGCCCGCGCGACGCTCACGCGCTGGCACTGGCCCCCCGAGAGCTCGCGCGGATACTGGCCGAGGACGGCCTCCGAAAGCCCGACGAGCGAAAGGAGGCCCTCCGCGCCAGGGCCGCCGACCGCCCCGCCCCGCGCGCCGTGGCGAAGGGCCTCGTCGATCATCTGGCGGACGGTCATGCGGGGGTTGAGCGAGCCGACCGCGTCCTGGAAGATCATCTGCACCCCCGCGCCCGGCTCGATCGCGACCGAGCCGGCCGACGGACGCTCAAGCCCCACCAGGGTCCGCGCAATCGTCGACTTGCCCGAGCCGGACTCGCCGACGATGCCGAGGATCTCGCCCTTCGCCAGGGCGAACGACACGCCGCGGACGGCCTCGAACGAGCCGTAGCGGACGTGAAGGCCCGAGACGGAGAGCATGTCGCCACCGGGGTCAGACCCCGCCGCGGCCCCTGAGCGAGCCGTGGGAGAGGAAGCCCTCGTACTTGCGCACCAGCAGGTGCGACTCCATGATGCGCAGCGTGTCGAGCGCGACGCCCACGATGATGAGGAGCGACGTGCCGCCGAAGAACGAGGCGATCGCCCACGGAACCGACATCCACCCCATGAGGACCATCGGGATGAGCGCCACGACGAGAAGGCCCGTGCCGCCGATGAGCGTGATCTTCGTCATCAGGTCGTCGAGATACTCGGCCGTCGCGCGCCCGGGGCGGATGCCGGGGACGTAGCTGCCGTCCTTCTTCAGGTTCTCGGAGATGTCGACCGCGTTGAACTGCGTCGCAACCCAGAAGAACGCGAAGAACATGATCAGCGCCGCGTACACGACGAGGTGGAGCACCGTCGGGTTCGAGAGGTCCTGCGCGAAGCGGTTGAGCGCGCCGGAGACGCCCGTCGACGTCGCGTCCGTCATCTTCATGAGGAGCGCCGCGGGAATCTGGATGAGGGGCTGCGCGAAGATGATCGGCATGACGCCCGTGTAGTTCACGCGAAGCGGCATGAACGTCTGCTGCATGCCGTAGGTGTTCCCGCCGACGACCGAGCGGCGCGTCGTGTGGATCGGCACCTTGCGGATGCCCTGCGTGAGCATCACCGTGCCCATCACGACGAAGAGGAAGAAGAGGACCAGGATCGGAAGCTCCGCGAGCGGCGCCGACGCCTTGACGCCGCCGAGGCCGAAGTAGCGCTCCCACGCGCTGACAAGCGCCTGCGGGAGGCGCGACGTGATGTTGATCATGATGATCAGCGACGCGCCGTTGCCGATGCCGAAGGTCGTGATCTGGTCGGCGAGCCACATGACGAAGAGCGACGCCGTCGTCATGCCGATCACCGTCATCAGGTGGAACCCGAGGCCGGGGTTCGCGACGATCTCGGCGCCCGCGAACGCCGGGCCGAGCATGGCCGGATGGCTGAGCACCGTCGCGATGCCCCAGGACTGCACGACGCAGAGGACGATCGTGAGGTAGCGCGTGATCTGCGCAAGCTGCTGGCGGCCCGACTCGCCCTCCTTCTTCAGCTTCTCGAGCGCGGGGATGACCGAGCCGAGGAGCTGGATGACGATCTGCGCCGAGATGTAGGGCCAGATCGAGAGGAAGCCGATCGCGCACTGCCCGAGCGCGCCGCCCGTGAAGACCTCGAACCAGTCGAGCATGCCGCCGCCCGCGCTCTGGCTCTTGAAGTCGGCGATGATGCGCTGGAGCGACTGCCAGTCGACGCCAGGCGTCGGAATCTGCGAAACAAGACGGCACACGAACACGAGGCCGAGCGTAATCAAGATTTTCTTCCGAAGCTCCGGGATGCGGAATGCGTTCGAAAACCCCTTCATCATCGCCATTTTCTACTCTCTCTTTCCTTCTTTTGCGAAAACTTCAAACTATTATATCAAAAATCAGGCACCCCTTTCAAGGTCGCGCCGCATCGCCTTTTTCTTGAGGGCGTCGCGCTTGTCGTGGAGCTGCTTGCCGCGGCACACGCCAAGGTCGACCTTGACGCGCCCGTTCTTGAGAAAGACCTTGAGCGGAACGAGCGTCAGCCCCTTCGCCTCGGTCTTGAGCTTCAGGTCGCGCACCTCCTTCGCGTGGACGAGGAGCTTGCGCATCGACTTCGGCTCGTGGTTGAACCGGTTGCCGAACTTGTAGGCCGCGATGTCCGCGCCGACGAGCCAGAGCTCGCCCTTGAGGACCGCGCCGTAGCTCCCCGCAAGGGAAACCTCCCCGTGGCGGACGCTCTTGACCTCCGTTCCCGTAAGCACGATACCGCACTCGATCGTCTCGAGCACGGTATAGTCGTGTCTCGCCTTGCGGTTCTCGGCGAAGACTGGATTGAACTTCCCCCCGGCCACTTAGTCCGCGTAGAGCGCGTTCACGTTGCCGTGCTTCTGGTTCCACTTCGTCTTGGCCTCCTCGGCCTTGGCGATGGCGTCGAAGTCGATCTCGGCGATGAGCTTGCCCTCCGCCACCTCGCGGAGAGCGATGTCGCACTTGTCCTCGTCGAGCGACTGCGGACGGACCAGCGGCTTCGCGCCGTTGATGAGCTCGGTCTCCCGCTTCGAAATGAGGTTCACCAGCACGGGAACGGAGGGAATCTTCTCGTGGGCCTTCTTCAAAAGTTCGTTGTTCATCTCAGTCTATTCTCCGGTTGAAGTGCAATATTATATCAAATTATTTCACTTCGCGGTAGGCGTCTACGGCTTTTTTCCACGCAGGGGTTCCGCAGTAGCCGCAGGGCTTGAACTCGGGGCAGAATCCGCGGTAGACGCATTCCGGGACGCAGCACGCCGCAACCTCCGGCTCCTTCTTCGCGATCTCGTCCACGACGAGCTTCCACGCCGCGCGCGTCTCGGGGCTCGCCTGCCCGCAGAGGCGGCGGCGCGAGATGAACATGACGGCCTGCGCGTTCGCGAAGCACTCGTGGACGACCGCGGCGTCCTGCGACTTGGAATTGCGGTCCTCGCCCGTGCGGTCCGTCCGCTGCGTCGAGACGAAGTGCTCGATGCCGAATTTGTGGCGCACAAAGTGGACCGACACCCAGTAGGGCAGGTCAACCCACTTCCAGTTGAAGCAGAGCTTGCGGACCGGCGAATGTTCCGCCAGGAGGATGCGCTTCTTCCACTTGGAGCTCGGCTCGCCTTCGCCCTCCTCGCGGCGGATCGTCGTGCGGGCCGCGTCGGCGACCTCGCGCCACGTCCCCTTGACCTTCATGAACTTCACCTTCGCCATGCCTTCACCTCACGACGAAGTTGACCATGCGCTTGGGAACGGCGACGACCTTGACGATCGTCTTGCCCTCGAGGAACTTGGCGACGTCTGCGTTCGCCTTTGCCGCGGCTTCCATCTCGGCGGGAGTCGCCGCGACGGGAACCATGACGCGCCCGCGGAGCTTGCCCATGACCTGGACGGGGATCTCGATCTCGTCCTCGACGAGCGCCGCGGGGTCGAACTTGGGCCACGGCTCGTACGCGAGCGACTTGTCGTGTCCGAGGAACTGCCAAAGCTCTTCGCCAAGGTGGGGCGCAAACGGGGAGAGGCAGAGCACGAACTTTTCAAGATACTCCTTGGGCAGGGGTGCGGGGCTGCCAGAAGCCCCGTCCGTTCCCTTGCAAAAGCCCTCCGCCTCGTTCACGAACACCATCATCGCGGAGATGCCGGTGTTGAAGTTCATCGTCTCGAGGTCTTCGCCGACCTTCTTGACCATCGCGGCGAGGCTCTTCGCCTCGGCCTTGGTCATCGCACGGTCGACGACAGGCGTCTCGGTGACGAGGCGGTTGGCGCGCTTGAGGAAGCGATACACGCCCTCGACGCCCTTCGTGGACCACGGCTTCACGGCCTGCAGGGGCCCCATGAACATCTCGTAGAGGCGAAGCGAGTCCGCGCCGTAGTCGCGGATCACGTCGTCGGGGTTGACGACGTTCTTCAAAGACTTCGACATCTTCGCGGGGAACTCGGTGAGTTCCTCCATCTCGCCGCCTTCCTCGGCCCCATAGGGCTTGCCGTCGCGCCACTCGATCTTGTCCATCGGGACGAGAACGCCGCGCTTCGTCTTGTAGGCCATGCCAAGGATCATTCCCTGGTTGACGAGACGCTGGAACGGCTCGGGCGTGGGAACGAACCCGAGGTCGAAGAGGACCTTGTGCCAGAAGCGCGCGTAGAGAAGATGGAGAACCGCGTGTTCCGCGCCGCCGACATAGAGGTCGACGGGGAGCCACTTCTTGAGAAGCTCGGGGTCCGCGAAGCACTTGTCGTTCGTCGGGTCGATGTAGCGGAGATAGTACCAGCAGGACCCAGCCCACTGCGGCATCGTGTTCGTCTCGCGGACGCCCTTCCTGCCGGTCTTCGGATCGACGACGTTCACCCACTCGGTCGCCTTTGCAAGCGGCGGCTCGCCGGTGCCGGTCGGCTTGTAGTCGGCAAGCTCGGGGAGCGTGAGCGGCAGGTCGTTCTCGTCGACGAGGGACTGCGTGCCGTCCTCCCAGTGGATCACCGGGAACGGCTCGCCCCAGTAACGCTGGCGCGAGAAGAGCCAGTCGCGCAGCTTGTACTGCGTCTTCGCCTTGCCGACGCCCTTCTCCTCAAGCCACTTGACCATCGCGGGACGAGCGTCCTCGACGGAGAGTCCGTTAAGGAAGCCCGAATTCACCATCACGCCCGTCGCGATGTCGGTGAACGCCGCATCACCCGTGTATGGCTCGCGCAGAGGCGCAGAGGCGCAGAGCGATTTTCCGAGCTCAGAACTCCTCCGCGTCTCAGCGTCTCCGCGCGAGGAACCAGCCTGCGCCACGACCTGGTAGATCGGGAGGCCGAACACCTTCGCAAAGTCGAAGTCGCGCTCGTCGTGCGCGGGAACGGCCATGATCGCGCCAGTTCCGTAGCTCGCGAGGACGTAGTCGGAGATGAAAATCGGGAGCTTGTCGCCGTTCACCGGATTGACGCCCGCGACGCCCTCGAGACGGACGCCCGTCTTCTCCTTGTTGAGCTCGGTGCGCTCGAGGTCGCTCTTGGAAGCGGCCTTCTTCTGGTACTCCTTGACCGCGTCGGCGTTCTTGATCGTGCCGTCCCCGAGCCACTTCGCGACAAGCGCGTGCTCGGGCGAAAGCACCATGTACGTCGCGCCGAAGAGCGTGTCGCAGCGAGTGGTGTAAACGGTGATTCTATCTTCCATGGGTCGGGGTGCGGGGGTGCCAGAACCCCCGTCCGTTCCAGTCACCCCGAAGTCGACCAGCGCGCCCGTCGACTTGCCGATCCAGTTGCGCTGCATCTCCTTGATGCCCTCGGGCCAGTCGAGCGTGTCGAGGTCCTTGAGGAGGCGCTCGGCGTACTCGGTGATCTTGAGCATCCACTGGCGCATGGGCTTGCGGATGACCGGATGGTTCCCGCGCTCGCTCCTGCCGTCGATCACTTCCTCGTTCGCGAGCACCGTGCCGAGCGCGGGGCACCAGTTGACCGGCACCTCGGCGACATACGCAAGCCCCTTCTTGTAGAGCTGCTCGAAGATCCACTGCGTCCAGCGGTAGTACTTGGGGTCCGTCGTGTTGACCTCGCGGTCCCAGTCGTAGCTGAAGCCGAGCGAGCGAATCTGCTCGCGGAAGCGGTCGACGTTCTTCTTCGTCGTGATCGCGGGGTGCGTGCCCGTCTCGACCGCGTACTGCTCGGCGGGGAGCCCGAACGCGTCCCAGCCCATCGGGTGAAGGACGTTGAAGCCCTTCATCCTCTTGTAGCGGCAGAGGATGTCGGTCGCGGTATACCCCTCGGGGTGGCCGACGTGCAGCCCCGCGCCCGACGGATACGGGAACATGTCGAGGCAGTAGAACTTAGGCCTATCATCCTTGGGCTGGGGTGCGGGCGCGCCAGAGCGCCCGTCCGTTCCATCAACAGTCTTAAAGGTCTTGTTTTCGAGCCAGTGGCGCTGCCACTTCTTCTCGATGGCTGAGAAATTGTAGTCGCTCATTGCTGCTTCTGGTCTTCGGCGTGCATGGCGATCGCCTTCTCGATGAGCCCAGACACGTCGTTGGTCGCCGCAGCGACGCCGGCCTTTACGGCGTAGTAGATGGCCTTGTGCGAGGAGCTGCCGTGCCCGATGATGACGGCGCCTGGAACGCCGAGGAGCGGCGCCCCGCCGTAGATCTCGGGGTCGAGCTGCTTCTTGAGCGCGCGGAACGCGCCCCTGAGGAGGATCGCGCCGAATATCCTGAGCGGGCCCTTGAAGCACTCCTTCTTGAGCCAGTAGACGATCGCCTTGGCAATGGACTCCGTCGTCTTGAGGACCACGTTGCCGACGAAGCCGTCGCACACCGCGACGTCGATGTGGCCCTTGTAGAGGTCCTTGCCCTCGATGTTGCCCACGAAGTTGATGTCCTTCACGCTCTTGAGGAGCGGGAACGTCGCCTTCGTCATCTCGTTGCCCTTGCAGTCCTCCGTGCCGATCGAGACGAGCCCGACCGCCGGAACGCCGCGCTTGAGGACGGCCTTCGAGTAGGCGTTGCCCATGATCGCGAACTGGACGAGCCACTCGGGGTGGCAGTCCATGTTCGCGCCCGCGTCGAGGACGAGGAGCGGACGCTTCGGGTTCCTGTTCGGCATCACCGTCGCGATGGCGGGGCGCTTCACGCCGGGTATGCGGCCGAGCGTGAGGATCGCGCTCGTCGCGACGGCCCCGGAGTTCCCGGCGGACACGAACGCGTCGGCGCGCCCCTCCTTGACGAGGCGCATCGCCACGTTGATCGAGCAGTCCTTCTTGCGCTTGACCGCGTCAACGGGGGATTCGTCCATCTCCGCGACGTCGGGGGCGTGGATGATCTCCAGAAGACCCCGCTCGATCGCCATCTGCGCGGACCGCTTGAGGTCCTTCGGCAACTGGTCGAGCTCCGCCTGGATCGGGGCGAGCTGCCCCACCAGGAGGATCTTGACGTTCGGGATGCCGACCGCGGCCTCGACCGCGCCGACGACAATCTGGGAGGGGGCGTAGTCGCCCCCCATCGCATCCAAGGCAATCCGCGTCATACGGCAAGCCCCCTCGTTTCAGCCCGGGACCCGGCGTCCGGCCGGTCCAGGATCCGGACAGGTCACTTCGCGGCGACGACCTTGCGACCCTTGTACGTGCCGCACTTCGGGCAGGCGCGATGCGAGCGGACGGCCGCCCCGCACGCGGGGCAGGTGCCCACCTGGGCGAGGATCGGCTTCTCGAGCGAAGCGACGCGCTCGCGCTTGCGGCGCTTGGAAACACGGTTCTTAGGACTTGCCATTTTCTCTTTCTCCTTGCTTGTTCAAGCTGTCGAGTGCGTTCCACCGATCGTCGGACGGCATCTCGGCCGTCCGCTCGATCCCCGGGCAGGCCTCGTCACAGACCGGGTATGTCGGTAAGGCGAGTATTATACTCTCTCTGAGCTCGTCCGTCAAATCGACCTCCGGCGAGCCCTCGGGGACCTCGAAGGAGGCCGTGAAGTCCTCGACCCTGACCGTGTCGTCGAAATCCTTCCCGCAACGGCTGCAGACAAGGTCGAAATCCTGCTCGATCCGCCCGCGGACGAGGAGCTCGGAGCCGAAGACCTGGACATGGAGCCGGTAGCGGACGCCGCCGAACGGCTTCACGAACGGCTCGTCGAGGTCGACGCAGTCCACCTCCCCCTCAAGGTCCTCCCCCTCGGGGTCGATGCGCGACGCGTCTATGGACAATTTCGCCTCCATGGGCACTATTATACCAAAAAATCCGCGTGCGCCTCACGGCCCGACCTTCGGAAGCTTCTCGAAGCCCCGGGCAAGGTCCGCGTCGGACGGGACGGCGTCCTCCATGTTCCCGTCGTTGAACGCCTGGTACGCCGTCATGTCGAAGTAGCCCGTCCCGGTGAGCCCGAAGAGAATCGTCTCCTCGCGGCCCTCCTCCTTGCACCGGAGAGCCTCGTCGATCGCCGCGCGGATGGCGTGGCTCGACTCCGGCGCGGGCAGGATGCCCTCCGTGCGCGCGAACTGCCGCGCCGCCGCGAAGACGTCCGTCTGCCGGACGGACACCGCCTCCATGAGCCCCTGGTCGTAGAGCTCCGAGATCGTCGAGCTCATGCCGTGGAAGCGCAGCCCGCCCGCGTGGCTCGGGGACGGGATGAAGTCCGCGCCGACCGTGTACATCTTCGCGAGGGGGCAGATGCGGCCCGTGTCGCAGTAGTCGTAGGCGTAGCGCCCGCGCGTGAGCGACGGACAGCTCGCAGGCTCGACCGCGACGATGCGGTAGTCCGCCTCGCCGCGCAGCTTCTCGCCCATGAACGGCGCAATGAGCCCGCCGAGGTTCGAGCCCCCGCCCGCGCAGCCGACGATGACGTCGGGGCGGACGCCGAGCTTGCGGAACGCGGCGCGCGTCTCGAGCCCGATGATGGACTGGTGGAGGAGGACCTGGTTGAGGACGGACCCGAGCACGTAGCGCCAGCCGGGCGTCCGCGTCGCCGTCTCGACCGCCTCGGAAATCGCGCACCCGAGCGAACCCGTCGTGCCGGGATGCTCGGCGTTGATGAGCCGGCCGACCTCCGTCTCCATCGACGGCGAGGGCGTTACCTCGGCGCCGTAGGTGCGCATCACCTCGCGTCGGAACGGCTTCTGCCCATAGGAGCACTTCACCATGTAGACGTGGCAGTCGAGCCCGAAAAACGCGCACGCCATCGACAGCGCCGTCCCCCACTGCCCCGCGCCCGTCTCGGTCGTGACGCCCTTGAGCTCCTGGGCCTTCGCGTAGTACGCCTGCGCGACGGCGGAGTTGAGCTTGTGCGAACCCGAGGTGTTGTTGCCCTCGAACTTGTAGTAGATCTTGGCGGGCGTCCCGAGCGCCTCCTCGAGGAAATAGGCCCTGACGAGCGGCGAGGGGCGGAACATGCGGTAGAAGTCGCGGATCGGCTTCGGTATCTTGAACAGCGGCGTCGTCTCGTCGAGCTCCTGGCGCACGAGCTCCCCGCAGAACACGTGCGAGAGCTCGTCCGCCGTGCAGGGAGCCCCGGTCGCGGGATTCAGGAGCGGCGCAGGCTTCTTCTCCATGTCCGCGCGCATGTTGTACCAGCATTCGGGGAGCTCGTTCTCGCCGAGGTAGGTCTTGTAGGGGATCTCGCTCATCTTCTCTTTCTCCTCCGCCGCGGGGCGGCGTTCGTCGGACAGTCCGTCGCCGCGTAGTATACCATAATTCCCCCCTCCCCCGCGGCGGCTAGAGGGGCGAGCCGCCGGAAACGCCGAGGGCCGAGGCCGAATGGGCGTGGCAGATCGCAAGCGCAAGCGCGTCCGCCGCGTCGTTCTGCGGAAGCTCCGGAAGCGCGAGCAGCGTCTTCACCATGCGCTGCACCTGCCCCTTCTCCGCAAGCCCGTTGCCGCACACCGCCATCTTCGCGCGCCGCGGCTCGTATTCGTAGATGGGCTTGCCCGCGTCCGCCCCCGCGACGACAACCGCCCCGCGCGCCTCGCCGAGCACCATCATCGTGTTCGCGTTCTTCCCGTAGATCACCTTCTCGACGCTCAGGACGTCGGGGTCCCACGCCGCGATCAGCCCGGCGATCTTCGCGTGGATGCGCCTCAGGCATTCCGAAACCGGCAGCCCCGCCGCGTTCGGGACGTTGCCGTAGTCGAGCGCGACGAGGCGCGAGCCCCTCGTCTCGACGACGCCGAAGCCGGTTGAACGAAGCGAGGTGTCGACGCCGAGGATGATCACAGGTTCCTCTCCTTGCTGACGGCCGTCCAGGCGGCGTTGATCCGCGCCATCCGCTCCGTCGCCTCGGCGACCGCGCCCTCCGGCGCGCCCTGCGCGCGCAGGACGTCGGGATGGCACGCCTTCGCCCTCTCGCGGTAGGCGCGCCTGACCGCCTCGTCGGAGGCGGACGGCTTCACGCCGAGCGTCCGGTAGGCGTCGGCGAGCGGGTTCGCGCGCGGGCGCGGCGCCCGCCGCCCGCCGCCGACGCGCCGACGCTCCCCGCGAATGCGCCGCTCGACCCAGCCGCCGAGAAGCGATCCCGCAAGCGCGCCAAGGAACCCGCCACGGGAGAACAGGATCGCGCCGGCGAGTGGTCCGATCCAGAGCATCAGACGACCTTCCCGGCAAACGCCTCGAACGCCGGAAGCTCGATGAGCTCGGCCGCGCCGGCGTCGATCGACGCGGCAAACGAAGGATCGACCGGGAGCCGCACGACTTCGGGGATTTCGAACTTCTTTGCAATCGCCTCCGCCTTGGACTCTCCAAACACCGGAATCTCCTTGCCGCAGTCGGGGCACTTCAGATAGCTCATGTTCTCGACGAGCCCCACAACCGGCTTTTCCATCATCTTCGCCATCTTGACCGACTTCGAGACGATCATCTCTACGAGTTCCTGCGGTGAAGAGACGACGACAACGCCGTCAACGGGAAGCGACTGGAAGACCGTGAGCGGCACGTCGCCGGTGCCAGGCGGCATGTCGACGAACATGACGTCGAGCTCTCCCCAGTGGACGTCGGTCCAGAACTGCTTTACTAACCCTGCGATAACCGGGCCACGCCAGACGACGGGGTCAGACGGATCCTCGACGAGCATGTTGAGCGAGACGACCTTTATCCCCGTGTTCGTCATCGTCGGCTCTATGCCGTCGTCCGACTTGTAGGTCGAGCCCGCGAGGCCGAACGCCTTGGGAATCGAGGGGCCCGTCACGTCTGCATCGAGTATCCCCGCCTTGAGGCCGCGCTTTGCCGCGGCGACCGCGAGCATCGTCGTCACGAAGCTCTTTCCGACGCCGCCCTTTCCCGACGCGACGGCTATCACCTTGCCGACTTTCGACGCGGCGTTCAGCTTCGCGGAGAAGTCGAACTTCTCCTTCCTGTCCCCGCAGTTCTTCCCGCAGGTCGAGCAGTTATGCGTGCATTCTTCCGACATTTAATACTCCCTCTTTTCAAAAAAATGATTAACCGTGTAGAACGTGTAGAAACATGCAGAAGTTCTACACGATCTACATGTTCTACATGGCTGAATGGGATATTTTCACTAGCGCGAGGCCGCACGAGCAGCCGAGGCGGTTTGCGCCCGCGCGGATCATCGCGAGCGCGGTCCTGCGGTCGCGGATTCCGCCCGCCGCCTTTACGCCCATCTTCGCACCGACGGTCTTTCGCATGAGCTTGACGTCCGCAAGCGTCGCGCCGCCCTTGCCGAAGCCCGTCGAGGTCTTCACGAAGTCGAAGCCAGCCTTTTTCGCTGCGGTCGAAGCGACGACGATTTCGTCCTTCGTCAAGTTGCAGCATTCTATGATGAGCTTGAGGACGACGCCCTTCTTCGCTGCGCGGCACTCGCGGACGATCTCGGAAAGCTCGCAGAAGCACGCGTAGATGTCGCTCTTGAGAAGCCCCTGGTTTATTACAACGTCAAGCTCGTCCGCGCCGTCGGCAATCGCCTGCAGCGATTCCTCCACCTTCGCGAACGTGCTCGTCGCGCCAAGGGGAAAGCCGATCACGGTGCACACCGCGACCTTCGTTCCCTTGAGCGCCTCGCGGCACTTGGCGACCCAGCAGGGATTTATGCACACGGACTTGAAGCCGCACTCCTTCGCCTCGCGGCAGAGCCGCGCGATGTCGGACGCCTTCGCGTCCGCCTTCAGGAGCGTGTGGTCGATGAATGAGGAAAGGTCGGCCTTCATTGTCACGGTATTATACCATATTCCGCGGGCGAAACGCCTTGACCGGCCCCGTGTGACTTCCAAGGCAAACGGATATTATGCCTGCCGCGGCGCGAAAATAATGGTAAACTATAGGAGAACCAACTTGAAAGGCAGAAGAATGGCAATGCCGCGGCAGAACAGCTCCAAAGTGTCGGGATCGGTGGTGGCGGGATTCCCCTCGCCCGCAGAGCAGTACCAGGAGACGCCGCTCGACCTGAACGAGCTGCTGGTCAAGCGTCCAGCCGCAACGTTCTTCGTCAAAGTCCAGGGCGACTCGATGATCGGCGAGGGAATCCACGACGGAGACCTCCTTGTCGTCGACCGCTCGCTCCGCCCCGCAAGCGGCGACGTCATCATCGCCTGCGTCGACGGCGACTTCACCGTGAAGGCCTACCGCCGCGACAAGGACGGAGTCCGCCTCGAGCCCGCCAACCCCGACTTCCCCGTAATCCACATCCGCAGGGGCCAGCAGCTCGACTACTTCGGCAAGGTGACGGCCTGCATACACCGCTTCTGACCATGATCGGACTCGTCGACGGAAACAACTTCTTCGTCAGCTGCGAGCGCGTCTTCAACCGCCGCCTCGTGGGACGCCCCGTCGCGGTCCTCTCCAACAACGACGGATGCTGCGTCTCGCGCTCCGACGAGTTCAAGGCGCTCGGCATCGCAATGGGAACGCCGTACTACCAGCTCAGGAGCCGCGAGAAGTCGGGCGAGCTGGACTTCCGCTCCTCGAACTACGAACTCTACGGCGACATGTCGCGGCGCATCATCTCGATTCTCCGCGACGAGGCGCTGGACGTCGAACAGTATTCCATAGACGAGGCGTTCATCTACCCCCCGACGGGCGACGGCATCGACCTTGCCGAATACGGAAAGCGCCTGCGCGCCAAGATACTCCGCTGGGTCGGGATCCCCTGCGGCGTGGGCTTCGCGCCGACAAAGACCCTCGCCAAGATCGCCAACCACATCGGCAAGAAGCAAACTGGCGGCGTCTTCTTGCTGCCGGACGACCCGACGGAAATCCTCGCCTCGCTTCCCGCCGGCGAGGTGTGGGGCGTCGGACACCGTCTCGCCGCGAAGCTTCGAGCCGAGCGGATATTCACGGCTGAAGGCCTGCGCGACGCACCAGACGACGTTATTCGCTCAATCGGAGGCGTGGTGCTTCTCCGCACAGCGACCGAGCTTCGCGGCAAGCCCTGCAGCGAGGACAGGGACTACGACGCCGCCCCGGACAGCGTGTCGTGCTCGCGCTCCTTCGGCGAGCCGGTGACGACGCTCGACGGCATCTCCGAATCGCTCGCCTCGTTCACCGCGCAGGCCGCGACGAAGCTCCGCAAGCACAGCATGCTTGCAGCGGGGTGCAACATCTACGCGCAGATTTTCCGCTCCGGCGGCGGAGGGGACTGCATCGAGCGGACAATCATGTTCCCCGAGCCGACGGACGCGACGAACGTCATGCTCGACGCAATGCGGCCCGAAGTGCCGGCCCTCTTCCTCCCGGGGACGCGATACCGCAAGACGGGCGTCGTGTTCTTCGGCCTCGAGAAAGTCGGCTCCGCCCGCCAGATGGACTTGTTCGCCCAGCCAAAAATCTCCAAGGCGTCCTCCCTCTACAAGGCAATCGACGCAATCAACGCCCGCTACGGGAAAGGCAAGGTCTTCTCCGCCTCCGAGGGCATCGGCGAGAAGCCGTGGAAGATGAAGCGCGGCAAGCTCTCCAGGCGCGCCTCGACGCGCTGGGACGAGCTGATGCTCGTTCGGTGACGGCGCGGCCGCCGCGCAAGCCGCGCGCCGGGACTGGCCGCAAGGGCGTTCCGGGGCCGACAGCCCGTTTCCCGCGCCCCCCTTTGGTGTTGTAAAATGAAGTCAGACAGTGGCACATCGAACAAAGCCCGCATTTTTAGCGACAGAAAAGAAACCCTTGATTTTATTGGGCTTCGCGCAAGAGGAAATGGTCGGACCGACGAGATTTGAACTCGTGACCTTTTGCACCCCAAGCAAACGCGCTACCAGGCTGCGCTACGGTCCGACGACATGCCAGACTTCATTGGTAGCGGGGGCTGGATTTGAACCAACGACCTTCAGGTTATGAGCCTGACGAGCTACCAGGCTGCTCCACCCCGCAATCTGGCTTTCCCGACTGGCGGGGCTGACGGGAGTCGAACCCATAACCCTCAGATTCGTAGTCTGATGCTCTATCCAGTTGAGCTACAGCCCCAAATCGGGAAACAGGATATAGTATACTCTTTTCCGCCCCCGAATGCAAGGGGGGGCGGGAAGATTTTCATTGGTGTGCTTTGCCAGAGTGAACGCAATTTTAGATTTTGTTTAGTTGGTCAAAGGTGAAGGTCGTGGGGTTGATTGAAGTGGATAGCAGTTTTCCCTTCCTCCTACCCTCCCCGGGGAGGGATTTGCGTTTACTTTGGCAAAGGCGGGCTACGGGCGTGAGGCCCGTCCCGTCGAACGCGTCGACTCCGCGCATCTTGCGCTCTCGACGCTCGGGATTCGCGACACTGGGCAAGACGCGCCGCGGTGCATGCCGCGCTTAGGTCGCTCATCACGTCGCCGAGCCGGCCTCCAGCCCTCCGCCCTATGCACGGCAACGTCACTCTTTGGTATAATGTTCATGGCTCTGCGACAAGCGTCTCGGACGCACCATCACTTCTGGCACGAGACCACATCTTAAAGCATCCGTCGTTGCCAACGTAACCGCAAGTTTCCAAGCAGCGACGGGAAGCGGAGGCATTGTGCCAAATTCCGACGCAGTTGTGCGCGGCGGCAAAAGGCGAAGTCCGGGCGGTCGCCCTGACGACGTGATGAGCGACCTATGTGCGGCACGCACCACGACGCGCTTCGGGCAGTGTCGCGAATCCCGAGCGCGAAGAACTCATGAGTTCGCGCGTTCGGCAGGACGAGCCGCCAGGACGAAGCCAGTCTCGCCGGATTGCCAACCTTAACGAAACGAGAAGACCTATCGGGCGACTAAACTTTCGTTTAGTCTCTCTAAGTTTCGTTTACTTTGGCAAACGGCCATCGGAGCCTCGGCTCCAGCATCTCAGTCGCGGACGCTCCGCTCGGGCGCGTCTGCGTCGTCCTCCTCGTCGTCGGCGAAGTCGTCGGGCCGGTCGGGCGGAATCATCATGTAGCGAAGGACGGCCGTCGCGAGGCGCCTGAAGACGGGGGCAGACGAGTTGCCGCCCTGGTGGTACTTCGTCCGCTCGTCGAAGTCGAGCGAGACGAGGACCACGAGCTTCGGCGCCGAGGCGGGGACGATGCCGCAGAAGGTCGCGCGGTAGAGCGAGTCGGAGTAGCGTCCGTCGACCACCTTCTGCGCCGTGCCCGTCTTGCCGGCGACCGAGTAGCCGCGGATCGCCGCTCGCCGCGCCGTGCCGGCGGGCGACGCGACGCCGACCATGACGTTTCGGAGGGCGCGCGCCGTTGCCTCGGAAACCGGGCGTCCCGCCGGCGTCGGGACGTGCCGGTAGAGCTCCCTGCCGTCGTGGTTGACGACTCGGTCGACGATGTAGGGCTTCATGCGAAGGCCGTCGTTCGCAATCGCCTGGTAGGCCGAGCAGAGCTGGATCGCGGTCACCGAGACGCCCTGCCCGATCGGCGCGCGCGACCACTTCACCTTGTCCCACTTCTTCCAGTCCGGGAGGATGCCGTACTGCTCGCCGGGCAGTTCGATGCCCGTCTGCTGCCCGAACCCGAAGCGCGTCATGTAGGTCCAGAGGCATTTCGGGCCGAGGTCGTATCCAAGCTTCCCGATGACGATGTTCGACGAGTGCACGACTGCGTCCGCGACCGTCATCGTCGGCTCCCAGACGTGGCTGCCGTCGGAGGGGAGGCGGTAGTAGCGGTCGTCGTTCCGCGCGGTCGAGTAGCGCGTCTCGGGGCGGACGCGACCGGTGTCGAGCGCGGCGGCGGCGGTGATCACCTTCATCACGGAGCCGGGCTCGTAGTTGAAGGCGATCGCGCGGTTGACTCTCGCGTCGTCCGTGGCGCGTCCGAACGCGTGCGGGTCAAAGTCGGGAAGCGACGCCATCGCGAGGACGGCGCCTGTCGCCGCGTCCATGACGATGCACCAGCCCGATCCCGCGCCGAACTCCTCCACGCCCCACTTGAGGGCGGACTCCGCCTCGAACTGGACGTTGTGGTCGACCGTCAGGTAGACGTCCGCGCCGGGGATCGGCGCGATCTCCTCGATGCGGCGGTCGTAGATCTCGTGGCCGTGCGCGTCCTTGAGCCCGCGGATCCTCCCGGGGACGCCCGTGAGGTCGCGGTTGAAGCGCTGCTCGATCCCGGCCGAGCCCATGTTCTCCGCGTTGACCGAGCCGAGCACGTGCGAGAGACGGCGGCCGTGGAGGTACTGGCGGACCTGCCTGTCGACGATCACGACGCCGACGACGAAATGCGAGTCGCTCAGGATGTCGTGCGCCATGGGGTCGGACGAGACGGCGAGGAACTGGTAGCGGCGGCGGGAGTCGTGCGCCATCGCGAGGACCTTTCCGTAGTCGATCTTGAGCGCGCCCGCGATCGTCCGCACGATCTGCTCGCGCGTGCGCGGCGGCGCGCCCTTGGGCTTCGCGACGCGGTTCGTGAGGGCGACGGGGTCGAGTCGGTATTCCCAGACGGGAACGGACTTGGCGAGCGGATAGGCCTTGCCGAACGAACCGTAGACCGACCCGCGGCAGCCGGGCAGGTCGCGCGTGAACCCGTAGTCGATCGCGCCGACGTCGGGATCGACGTGCGCGCGAATCAGCTTCTGCGAAACGAACGCGGCGAACAGCACCAGGAGGACGACCGGCACCCAGAAGCGTAGGCTCTCCCCGCGCATCGGCATCGCGTCACCTGCGCACGCGGTTCGCCGGGACCGAGCGGGCGGACGGCCTCGCGGACGGTCTGTAGCTCGCGGACGCGGCCATCGTCCTGTTCCGCTGGGCCGCGCGCGCGACGGATTTCTGGCCTTCGTAGGGCCGGCCGTCCTTGCGCAGGCGGACGACCTGCGTCACCGGGTCCGCATAGTCCATCTTGAGGCCGTTCCGAAGGAGGGCGGCCTCAAGCTTGTCGGACGTCTTCATCGCCTCCCAACGGGCGCTCTCGCGCGACTTCTCGTCCTCGAGCCGCGCGAGCTGGCGCTCCTTCTCGCGGATCGTCGCCGTGAGCTGCTTGCAGCTTGACGAGGCGAGCCTGTTGAGGATCGCCATCGCAAAGGCCATGACCAGCACGGCGGCAAGCTGCATGGTGCGCCCGGCCACGACCGAGTACTTCTTCGGCATCTTGCGGTTTCTTCTCATGGCTGCTCCCTTTCCTTTTCGACGCCCCTGAGCCTTGCGCTCCGGGACCTCGGATTCAACTCCATTTCCCCTTCCGACGCGACGACCGCGCCCCTGGTCACGGGCCGCACGCGCGGCGCGACTCCCTCCCAGCGCTCGCCGCCCTGCTGGAGCGCGGCCATCTTCCCCGCGTGGGCCGCGAAGAAGCGCTTCACCATCCGGTCCGTCAGCGACTCGAATGCGATCACCGCGAACCTCCCGCCGGGCTTCAGCAGGCCCAGCCCGCCCTCAAGCGCCCGTTCGAGTTCGCCCATCTCGTCGTTGACCTCCATCCGCAGCGCCTGGAAGACCCGCGTCGCCGGATGGCGTCCGCCGCGGCGGCCGACCGTCCGTTCCACGAACACCGCGAGCTCCGTCGTCGTCTTGAACGCCTTCGACTCGCGCTCCTTCGCAATCGCCCGGGCGATGCGCCGCGCCTGCGGCTCCTCGCCCAGCTCCCGGAAGATGCCCTCCAGGCTCTCCGCGCTCGCGCCGTTCACGAGGTCGGCGGCAGAGGGGCCGTCCGAACGGTCCATGCGCATGTCGAGGGGTCCCTCGCGCAGGAAGCTGAAGCCGCGCTCCGGCTCGTCCAGCTGCGGGCTTGACACGCCGAGGTCCAGCAGCACGCCGTCGACCTCGCTCCAGCCCCTTTCCTCGGCGATTCCCCTCATGTCCCCGTGCCGGCCTTTCGCGACCGTCAGCCCCGCGACGTCGCCGATTTCGCGGAGAGCCTGGCCGTCGCGGTCGATGCCGAGGACCTTCCCGCCCCGGGCGATGATCTCCTTCGCGTGGCCGGCCCGCCCGAGGGTGCCGTCCACATACCGCCCGCCCGCCTTGACGGCGAGCACCTCGATCGTCTCCTTCAGAAGAACCGGAATGTGCGTTCCCATATCCCGGCCCCTCCCCTAGAACCCGGCGGCCGCCAGCGCCTCGCGCAGACCGGCCTGGTCGACCTTGTCCGCGGGACCGAGAGTCGCCGGATCCCAGAGCTTGATCGTACGAACCGCACCCACCATCGCGACCGTCGTCGTCAAGTTCGCAAACTGAAGGAGCTTGTCGCTGATGCGGATGCGGCCCTGAACGTCAAGGGTGGGCATCTCGGAACTGGAGCCGATCTTCTCAAGCACGGGGGCGAGCGCCGGATCAAAGAGCGCGCGCTCGCGGAGCTTCGAAAGACGGGACTCCATCTCCACCGCGGGAATGATGTTCACACACCGCTTCTCGGGGTCGGGCATCACATAGACGAACTCAGGATCGCCCATCAGCTTCCGCCATTCGCTTGGAATGGTGAACCGCTTCTTGGGATCAAGAGCATGGTCGTAACGACCGACGAATCCGCCCGTCGAGACCACAGTCGACTCTGCGACACTCTGCTTGCCTTCCTTTGACATTTGGTGACACAATTATACACTTTGTGACACCACAGCGCAATAGGAAATTTTCGAAAATTTTTAATATTGAAAAAATCACGGGAAACCTCCCGTTTTGGCAATCAATCGAACCGATAGGTCTGCCCTGGCAAAGGAGCGACGGCGTTCTTGATGCCCTGCTCCTTCAGGATGTCGACCATGGCCGCGACCTTCTCGGGCTCTCCATGGACCGCGAAGGCGTGGCGCACGTTGTCCTTCACCTCGGAGATCCAGTCGACAAGCCCGGCACGGTCGGCGTGAGCGGAAAGCGCGTTGATGACCTCGACCCGTGCGCGAAGAGGAATCTCCTCGCCGAAGACCTTGATCGTCTCGCGCTTCTCGACGATGCGCCGCCCGAGCGTGTTCTCCGCCTGGAAGCCGCAGATGAGGACGATGTTGTCCTCGTCCTGCACGCAGTGCTTGAGGTGGTGGAGGACCCGACCGCCCTCGCACATGCCGGACGCGGCGATGACGATCATCGGGCCGGGCGTGTCGTTGAGCGCCATCGACTCCTCGGGCGTCCCGACGAACACCATGCCCGGATACTCGAGCGGATCCTTCCCCGCCGCGAGCATCGCGCGCGCCTCGTCGTTGTAGACCTCGCGGTGGCTGGCGTAGATGCGCGTCGCCTTCTGCGACAGCGGCGAGTCGATGTAGACCTTCACCTCGCGCGGCACCTTGCCCCTCTCGCGCAGCCTGTTCAGGTAGTAGATGATCTGCTGCGTGCGCCCGACGGAGAACGCCGGCACGAGCAGCTTCGCGTTGTGGCGGTCGATGTACCTGAGGTACTTCTCGAGACGGAGCTCGACGTCGTCCTCCGTGGGATGGTACCTGTCCGCGTACGTCGACTCGACGAGCAGGATGTCCGCCCCGGCCGGATACTCGTAGTGCCGGATGATCGGCTGGTTCGGCTGGCCGAGGTCCCCCGAGAAGAGAATCCGGTGGTTGTGTCCGTGGTCGGAGCGGATGTCGAGCTGCACGAGCGCGGAGCCGAGGATGTGGCCCGCGTTGAAGAACTCGAGCGTGACGCCGCGGCAGATCTCGCGCGGCTCGTGCATGTGCGTCGGCACGAAGAGGTGCATCAGCGCGTCGACGTCGCTCTCCGTGTAGAGCGGCTCGAACAGCTGCTTGCCCTCCCTGCGGCGCTTCTTGTTGACGTAGTCGAGGTCGCGCTTCTGGAGAAAGCACGAGTCGCGCAGCATCACGTCGCAGAGGTCGGTCGTCGACTGGCGCGCGAAGACGCGCCCCCGGAAGCCCTGCCGGACGAGCTGCGGGAGGTTGCCGCTGTGGTCGATGTGCGCGTGCGAGAGGATCACGTAGTCGATCTTCGCAGGCTCGACCGGAAGGTTCCGGTTCTTCTCGAACGCCTCCTTGCGGTGGCCCTGGTAGAGCCCGCAGTCGAGGAGGATGCGCTTCCCGTTCGCCTCGAGGAGGTGCATGGACCCCGTCGTCGTCTGCGCCGCGCCGTAGAATGTCAGTCTCATGGTTCGATATTATAGCAAAATCTTGCGTCCTGAGCGAGCCCTGACCTTCCCCTGCGCACTCTGCGCCTCTGCGCCTCTGCGTTAGTTAAACGCACAAGCCCTGGCGGTCGCGGACCTTCGCGAGGAAGCGCATGTGCAGGAGCAGCGGCGGGACCGTGGCGAGCTGGCAGAGCACGTCGGAAACCGGCATCGAGAGCCAGATCGCAAGCGCCTTGTCGTCGAGGAAGTGGGGAAGGAACCAGACGATCGGCAGCAGGACGACGCCCTGCCGGAGCAGCGACAGCGCGATCGCGACGGCGGGCTTTCCGATCGACTGGAAGTACGTCGTCGCGACGACGTTGACGGAAATCGTCCAGATCATGCAGTTCGCGAGCCGCAGGTCGCCGGCCGCAAGGCGAACGACACCGGGGCTGTCGCCCGAGACGAACAATCGCGCGACCAGCGTCGGGAACGGCGGCACCACCTGGACGACGAAGGCGAAGACGGTCAGCGCCGTCGTTACGAGGAAGCCCTTCTTGAGCGCCTCGAGCACGCGGCGGAAGTTCCGCGCGCCCCAGTTGTAGCCGAAGATCGGCTGGAGCCCCTGCTGGCAGCCGAGCACCGGCATGATGACGAGGATCAGCGCGCCGTTGAAGACCCCGAGCGAGGCCATCTCGGCCGTGCGCGACGCCTCGTCGGGCATCCACTTCGCGAACGCGACCTGGAGCGAGGCGACGATCACCGCGCTCATGAAGTGCTGGAGGAACGGCGCAAGACCGATGGCGAACGTGCGGCGGAAGAGAGACGGATATATCCAGACGCGGCGCGGCCGGAGGCGCACGACGCTCGTTCCGCGCAGGTAGTAGGAAAACGCCCAGAGGCACGAGAGCAGCATCGAGACGTTCGTCGCCCACGCCGCGCCGACGACGCCGAGTCCGAAGCCGAAGATGAGCATCGGGTCGAGGACGAGGTTCGCGCCGAAGCCAACGACCATGCACATCATGGAGCGGACCGCGCCGCCCTCGGCGCGATGCAGCGCGGAGAGCCCGAAGGCAAGGTGGGAGAAGAGATGGGAGAAGAGGACGATCTGCAGGTACGACTTCGCCGCGGCCGCCGCGCCGGGCGTCACTTCGTCCGCGCCGCACAGCGAAAGCACCCGGTCGAGAAAGACGTAGAGGAGGGGGATGAGGACGGCGTAGAGCAGGACCTTGAGCGCGACGGTCTCGCCAACGAGCTTCTCGCACGCCACGCGGTCGCCCTCGCCGAGCTTGATCGAGAGGACCGCCGCGTGCCCCACGCCGATCAGCGGACCGAACGCCGTGAGCAGCATCATCGCCGGCATCGCGAGCTGGATGCCGGCCATCGCGTCCACGCCGCAGCCGTGCCCGATGAACGCGCGGTCGACGACGGCGTAGAGCGCGTTCAGCGTCATCGCGACCAGCGCGGGCCACGAATACCTGAAAAGAAGGCGTCCGATCTTTCCGGACGCCAGCTCCTTGACCTCAGAATACGATAGCGACATCCGGAAGCGACTTTCGGATCCGCGCCATTTCGCCCGGCGTCATCCGGAGATCCCCGAGCTGGAGCGCCTTCAGGCGTCGCCAGGACGAGAGGTCGTCGGGCAGCTTCGCGATCTTCGTGCGCGAGAAGGAGAGGAATTCAAGCCCTTCCTTCTTCGCAAGCCACTCGGGGATTTCCGAAAGGGGATTCCCCGAAAGGTCGACGTCGGTCAGCGCAGGAAGGTCCTTCAGCGCCTCGGGCACCTCTTCGAACCTGTTGTCCCCGAGGTAGATGCGGCGAAGCGACTTGAGGGCGCCAAGCGGCGGAAGCGCCGAAAGCCGGTTCGAGTTGAGCCGAAGCCACTTGAGCCCGGCGAGCGACGCCACTTCGTCCACGTTCGTGAGCGCGTTGCGGTCGAGGTTCAGGTAGTCGACCTTCGAGGCGTCGAACGACAGCCCCTTCAGGTCTGCGAGCCCCCGGTCCTTGAGATAGACGCGCGCCCCCTCCGGAACCGTCTTGTACGCCGGCTCCGGCTCGTCGAAGCACCCCGCGAGGAAAAGAGCGAAAAATGAAAAGTGCAAAACGCAAAACGCCTTCAAGGGAAAAGCCCTGAATTTCAGCTTGCCAGTCCAGAACTTAAAGGTTTTCATCAGTTTTACGCTTTACACTTTACATTTTCAACTTTCCATTCGCGTCAGGCGTTCGCCGCGGCGACGATGCCGGCGAAGTCGGCCGCCTTGAGGGCCGCGCCGCCGATGAGCCCGCCGTCGATGTCCTTCTTCGCGAGCAGCTCCGCCGCGTTGCCCGGCTTCATCGAGCCGCCGTACTGGATGCGGACCGTCTCGGCCGTCTCGGCGCCGACGAGCTTCGCGAGCGTCGCGCGGATGAGCGCGTGCACCTCCTGCGCCTGGTCGGGCGTCGCGGTGCGTCCCGTGCCGATCGCCCACACGGGCTCGTACGCGATGACGAGCTTCGCGCAGTCCGCGGCCGTCACGTCCCTGAGGCCGACCTCCATCTGGCGGACGATGACCTCCTCGAGCTTGCCGGCGTCGCGCTCCTCGAGCGTCTCGCCGACGCAGACGATGGCGGTGAGGCCCGCCGCGATCGCGGCCCTGGCGCGCAGGTTCACGGTCTCGTCCGTCTCGCCGAAGTACTGGCGGCGCTCGCTGTGGCCGACGATCACGTACTTCGCGCCCGCGTCGAGAAGCATCCCCGTGGAGATCTCGCCCGTGTAGGCGCCCGACTCCTTCCAGTGGCAGTTCTCCGCGCCGACGCCGACGTGCGTCCCCGCGGCCGCCGCGACCGCGGCAGGCACGTCGATCGCGGGCGTGCAGCACACGACCTCGACGTTCGCGAAGCCCTTCGTCGCCTCGACGACGCCCTTGACGAGGGCGGCGGTCTCGGACGGCTTGACGTTCATCTTCCAGTTTCCGGCTATGATTTTCTTTCTCATTTTATTGTGGTCTCCTTGAATTTCCTGTGGCTCACGCCCGCGGCCCTGAAGACGTCCTTGACCGTGTCGAGGAACGCGTAGTCCCCGCCGTAGACGACCTCCCTTATGCCCGCGTTGATGATCAGCTTCGCGCACGTGAGGCACGGCGAGATCGTGATGTAGATCGTCGCGTCCTTCACGGCGTGGCCGAAGAAGGCCGCCTGGCAGATCGCGTTCTGCTCGGCGTGGACGCAGAGGCACTCCTCGAGGTGCGTGCCGCTCTCGACCTTCCCGGAGCAGCGCGGGCACCCCCCCGCGAAGCAGTTCCTCACGCCGTGCGGCGTCCCGTTGTAGCCCGTGGAGAGGATGTGGTTGTCCTTCACGATGACCGCCGCGACGTGGCGCCGCGAGCAGTTGCTGCGGGTCGCGACGACGTTCGCGATCCCCATGAAGTACTCGTCCCAGCTCGGACGCGGATCTCTGACCTTCCTTGCCATTCGACCGGACATTATACCATACTCAGCCGAGGTTGCCGATGACCGCCTTGATGCGGCGGACGCCGGCGGACGACGACTGCTCCTTCGTGATCTTGAACGACCCGAGCTCCTTCGTGTTCCGGACGTGCGGGCCGCAGCAGATCTCCTTCGAGACGTCGCCGATCGTGTAGAGCGACACCTGGTCGCCGTACTTCGCGCCGAAGAGCGCCATCGCGCCCTCGGCCTTCGCCTCCTCGACGGTCGTCGTCTTCTTCGTGACCTCGATGCCCTCGTTGATCCACCCGTTGACGAGCCGCTCGACCTCGGCCTTCTGCTCGGCCGTCATCGGCTCGGGCCACGTGAAGTCGAAGCGAAGGCGCTCCGCGGTGATGTTGGAGCCCTTCTGGTTCGCGGTCGGACCGAGCACCCTGTGGAGCGCGGCGTGCAGGAGGTGCGTCGCCGTGTGCATGCGCGTCACGACCTCGCTGTTGTCCTGGAGCCCCGCCTTGAACGACCCGGCGGACGTGGTGCGCGAAAGCTCCTGGTGCTTTCGGTTCGCCTCGTCGAAGCCCTCCCTGTCGACCGTGAGCCCGTCCTTCGTCGCCATCTCGACCGTCATCTCGAGCGGGAAGCCGAACGTGTCGTAGAGCTTGAACGCCGTCTTGCCGCTGATCTGCGACTGGCCGTGGAGCTTGAGCTGCTCGGCGACCTTCTTGTACATCGCCTCGCCCTTGTCCAAGGTGGCGTTGAAGCGCTTCTCCTCGGCCTCCAGGTCGAGCCTGCACTGCGCGAGGTTCTCCCTGAGCTCGGGGTAGACGTGGCTGTACTTGTCGCAGACGACCTCGGCGAGCTTCACCGTGAAGCCCTCGCCGATGCCGAGCATGCGCGCGTAGCGGACCGCGCGGCGGATGAGGCGGCGAAGGACGTAGTTCGCGCCGACGTTGCCGGGCTTCACGCCGCCCTTCGGGTCGCAGAGGATGAACGTCGCCGTCCGCATGTGGTCGGCGATGATGCGCTTGGCGCGAAGGCGGTCTTCCGGCGGAATGGACGGGGGCTCGGGCGCTCCCGCACCCTTGCCCATGGAATTGGAGAGCTCCTCGATCTTCGCCATGATCGGCGCGAAGATCTCGGTGTCGTAGACGGTCGGCGCGCCGCTCATCATGCAGACCGTGCGCTCGACGCCCATGCCGGTGTCGACGTTGTGGCGCCCGAGGGGGACGAACTTGCCCTCCTCGTTCTTGTTGTACTGCATGAAGACGTCGTTCCAGATCTCGATGTACTTGCCGCAGTGGCAGCCGGGGCGGCAGCCGGGCCCGCACTTCTCCTTGCCGGTGTCGATGAACATCTCGGTGTCGGGACCGCAGGGGCCCGTCGTCCCCGCAGGGCCCCACCAGTTGTCCTCGCGCGGCAGGCGGAAGATGCGCTCCTCGGGAATCCCGAGCGACTTCCAGATCGCAACCGCCTCTTCGTCGGCGGGGATATAGCCGTCCTCGCCCTCCTGGCCCTCGCCGCGGAAGACCGTGACGTTGAGCTGCTCGGGCTTGAAGCCGAGGTGCTCCGTCAGGAACTCGTAGCTCCAGGAGATCGCCTCCTTCTTGAAGTAGTCGTTCAAGGACCAGTTGCCCAGCATCTCGAAGAACGTGAGGTGCGCCGCATCGCCAACTTCGTCGATGTCGCCGGTCCTGACGCACTTCTGCACGTCCGTCAGGCGCTTCCCGGCCGGATGCTCCATCGCGCCCATCAGGTACGGCACGAGCGGATGCATCCCCGCCGTCGTAAAGAGGACCGTCGGGTCGTTCTCGGGGATGACCGACGCGCCGGGGATGACCGCGTGCCCCTTCGATTCGAAAAACTTCAGATATTCGTCGCGGAGTTCGTCCGCCGTCAGGTTCTTCATTTCAGTTCTTCCTTGGAATTAGATATTATACCAAAATTTCGGCCGCCCGTGTGGCCGTTCTCGCCGACGAACCGGGAGGCGGCGAATCGGCGATGCACGGCCGCAGGCAACAACCCCCGCTGAAAATATGATATAATGTTCGTCAATTTTCCAGGAGAAACACGAATGCATCCGTACCGCACACATACATGCAACGAGCTCCGCGCCTCTGACGCGGGCAAGACCGTCAGGCTTTCCGGCTGGATGTTCCGCCTCCGCGACCACGGCGGAATTCTCTTCGTGGACCTCCGCGACCACTACGGCCTCACGCAGATCGTCGTCCATCCTTCGCGCAGCTTCTTCGGCCTCGTCGAAAAGGCGCACCTTGAATCGGTCATCACTGTGACGGGCGAGGTGAAACTGAGGACTCCCGACACGATCAACCCCGAGCTTCCCACCGGCGAAATCGAAATCGAGGCGAACGAGCTCGTGATGGAGTCCGCCTCGCAGGTGACGCCCCTCTACATCCCCGACGAAAAGGCAGACGAGAGCGAGGACGTCCGTCTCCAGTACCGCTTCCTCGACCTTCGCCGCGAGAAGCTCCACAGGAACATCATCCTCCGTTCGGAAGTCATCCGCTTCCTCCGCGAGCAGATGTGGGAGAAGGGATTCCACGAGTTCCAGACGCCGATTTTGACCGCCTCCTCGCCCGAGGGCGCGCGCGACTACCTCGTGCCGAGCCGCATCCACCGCGGCATGTTCTACGCCCTTCCGCAGGCGCCGCAGATGTTCAAGCAGCTCCTGATGGTCTCGGGCTTCGACAAGTACTTCCAGATCGCGCCGTGCTTCCGCGACGAGGCCGCGCGCGCAGACCGCTCGCCCGGCGAGTTCTACCAGATGGACATCGAGATGTCCTACGCGACGCAGGACGAGATCTTCGCCGTCGTCGAGGATGTCGTCGGCAAGACGTTCAAGAAGTTCTCAACTTGGGAATGCACCGAGGCGCCGTGGCCGCGCATCAAGTACCGCGACGCGATGATGACGTACGGCTCCGACAAGCCGGACCTCAGGAACCCCCTCAAGTGGATCGACATGAGCGACTTCTTCGCGAAGGCCGACTTCAAGGCGTTCGCGGCGTGCGTCAAGAACGGCGGACTCGTCAAGGGCCTTCTCGTAAAGGGAATCGTCGGCGTCGAGACGCGCACGTGGTTCGACAAGCGCGAGGCGTTCGTCAAGGAGAACGGCGGCAAGGGCCTCGGCTACATCAGCTGGACGAAGGAAGGCGAGCTCAAGGGCCCGATCGCGAAGTTCCTCTCCGCGGACCAGCTCGAGGAGATGAAGAAGATCTCCGGCATGGAGCCGACCGACGCGCTCTTCTTCATGGCCGCCGACGTCGACGAGTGCAACCGCCTCTCGGGGCTCGTCCGCACCGACATCGCGGACCACCTCACGAACGACATCCGCGAGCACGACGTCTACCGCTTCTGCTGGATCGTCGACTTCCCGTTCTTCGAGAAGGATCCCGAGACCGGCAAGATCATCTTCTCGCACAACCCCTTCTCGATGCCGCAGGGCGGACTCGAGGCGCTTGAGCACAAGGATCCGCTGACGATCGAGGCTTACCAGTACGACGTCGTCTGCAACGGCATCGAGCTCAGCTCGGGCGCGATCCGCAACCACCAGGTCGAGGTCATGTACAAGGCGTTCGAGATCGCGGGCTACACGAAGGACGACGTCGTCAAGAAGTTCGGCGCCCTTCACCGCGCGTTCCAGTTCGGCGCGCCGCCCCACGGCGGCATCGCCCCCGGCGTCGACCGCATGGTGATGCTCCTCACCGACACGCCCAACATCCGCGAGGTCATCGCATTCCCGATGAACCAGAAGGCGCAGGACCTCCTGATGGGCGCTCCGAACTACGTGACAGAGCAGCAGCTCCGTGAGCTCCACATCAAGATCCGCGGAACGGGCTCGGAAGTCGAGCAGAAGGCGTGAACCGTCTAAAGTTCACGTTCAAGGCATGGCCGGTGATCGCAGCTGCGACCATCGGCCTGTGCTTTCTGACGCAGGGCGTCGCAAACCTCTTCGGCATCGACCTGCCCGACCAGGAGCAGATGACGATGGTCCGCAACTACCTGCTCCACGCCTTCGACAGCACTCAGCACTTCAAGGTGGTAGTCTCGCTGCTCCTCCAAGTGCTGCTGATGGCCCCGATGTTAGAGGAGGCGCTGTTCCGCAGTCTCGGATGGCGGTTGCCTGTCAAGTTCCTCGCCCGCGGCAAATCTGCCGCGGTCTGGGCTTTCGCCGTGGCTTCGTCCGTAGCCTTCTCGGCGGCACACTACATTGACTACATGGCATTTGTGAAAAGCGGCGAATTCCAGTGGCTGCCGCTCTCGAATGCTTTTCTCGCGCTCTTCTTCTTCGGACTCGCCCAGTGCTGGCTCTACAGGAAAACAGACCAACTCTGGTGTCCGATGCTCAACCACTGCCTTTTCAACCTGACGAACCTGGTCCTTGTCCTCGTCCTCCCGGGGTAGTCCATGAAAGTTTGCTTCGAGACGTTCGGATGCAGGCTGAACCGGGCCGAGGCGCTCGACCTGGAGGCCGAGTTCCTTGCGCGCGGGTGGGAGCGGACGGAGGGGCATTCGGACGCCGACCTGGTCGTCGTGCGCGGATGCTCGGTCACGCGCCGCGCTCAGCGCGACTGCGAAAAGCTCATCGAGCACATCAAGGCGAAGTATCCGCTCAAGAAGGTCGTCGTCACGGGATGTCTGCCAAACGTCGACAAGTCGTTCTTCCTCAAGAAGCAACTGACGAGCGGCGAAACGCCCGTCCCGACGCGGACGGCCCGCGCCTTCCTCAAGGTGCAGGACGGCTGCTCGGGGAAATGCGCGTTCTGCATCGTCCCCAGGTTCAGGGGCGCGTCGTCTTCAGTCGGCTTCGACGCCGTCCTCGACAAGGCGAAGCGCTTCATCGACGCGGGCTACCGCGAGATCGTCGTCACCGGCTGCAACCTCTCGCTCTACGCCTCGCAGGGGAGGCGCCTCCCCGAGCTTCTCGCCGCGCTCGCGGGGCTGTCGCCGGCGTGCCGCGTCCGCCTCGGCTCGCTCGAGCCGTCGGAGGTCGCGCTCGACGTCGTCGGCGTGGCGGCGGGCCGGCCGAACGTCTGCCGGTACCTCCACGTCCCCGTCCAGTCCGGCGCGAACCGCATCCTCGTGTCGATGCGGCGCCCCTACTTCGCGAGGGACGTGGACGAGCTCGTGCGCAGGGCGCAGGCCGAGATCCCGGGCGTCGCGCTCGGCTGCGACCTGATGACGGGGTTCCCCGACGAACTGGACCTCGACTTCCGCGCGACGAAGAGCCTGCTCTCCCGCCACCCCTTCTCGCGCGTCCACGTCTTCCCCTTCTCCGAGCGCCCCGGGACCGTCGCGGCGGCGCTTCCGGGCGCGGTCCCGAAGGAGATCCGCCGCGCGCGCGCGAAGGAGCTGGCGGACCTTGCGGACGAGCGGCGCGCAGCCGCCGCGAGACGCTTCGTCGGACGGCGCGTCGAGGTCGTCGTCGAGGAGGAGGACGGCTGCGCGGGGTGGACGTCCGAGTACTTCTGGTGCGCCTGCCCGCACGCGCGCGCCCCCCGCAAGTCGCTCGTCTCCGTCCTCGTCCGGTCCGTGCGGGGCCACCAGCTCGTCGGGGTTCCCGTCTGATGGCCGGCGAGACGATCAAGACCGACGCCGTCTGCGTCGCCATCTCCCCGTGGTCGCGCACAAGCCACGTCGTCCGCTGGATGACCCCCTCCGGGCCCCTCGCCACGCTCGTCAAGGGCGCGGTGCGCCCGAAAAGCGCCTTCCTCGGGCAGTACGACCTCAACTACACGTGCGAGATCCTCTACTACGCGAACGCGCGCGGCGACCTCCACGCGCTGCGCGAGTGCGCGCCGACGCGCGCGCGCGCGGCGCTCCGCTCGAACTACCGCGCGCTCGTCCTCGCCGAGTACATGCGCTACCAGACCGCGGCGCTTTCGCCGCGCGGGCCGGAGGCCGAGGGCTGGTACGGACTCCTCGTGCGCGCCCTCGACCGGCTCGCCGCTCGGGCCGCAGGCGAGCCGGGCGCGGACGGTCCGGAGGCCGTCTTCCTCGTCCGCGAGATGCTCGCCTTCGAGCTCCGCGCCCTCGACCTCGCCGGCCTTTCGCCCGGCCTCGAGGCCGAATCGGGGGCGTTCGTCCTCCGCGGCGAGCGCCAGCTGCCCGTCTCCCCGGCCGCGGCAAGGTGCATCCGGCGCCCCGACGCCGAAAAAAACATTCAGATTCTGCTGGACGCGGCAAGGGCAATTGGTGTATTCTATGCATTCCACCTGGATTCTGCCCCGGAAGCGCGGCGCATGGTCCTGAGGATGATTTGCAACAACGAAGAAGGAACAAAAGAACAAGATGGCTAAGATTCACCTGATGGGTACGGCGCTCGTCGCCGCGGCGCTCGTCGCCGGTTGTACGAAGAACGAGCCGGAGGCCGGGGCGGAGCCCGCGGCCTCCGAAGCGGCAAAGGACCCGAACGAGGTCATGGTCGCCGTCGGCGGCAAGGAGCTCAGGCGCGGCGAGATCGACCGGCAGGTCGACGCGGTCGTCGCGAAGATGGGAGACAAGATCCCCGCCGAGCAGCTCAGCTACCAGCGGGCCATGTTCGGCTCGCAGGTCGCGCAGGCGTTCGTGATGAAGAACGTCTTCGCCGTCAAGGCGGCCGAGCTCGGCTACAAGCTCGACGACGCCGACAGAAAGGCGTTCGAGGAGAAGATCCTCAAGCAGTTCGAGGGCCGTCCCGACGCCCCGAAGAGCCTCGACGAGTTCGCCGAGAAGATTCCGTTCGGGAAGGACTTCGTCCTCGAGCAGCTCTGGAACCAGGCGCTCGTCGAGAAGATGATCGAAGGGGAGGTCTCGTCCAAGAACGGCAAGGACTACGCGGCCGAGGCGCAGAAGGTCGTCGACGAGGCGAAGGAGAAGAACGCGAAGGTCCCCGAGCTCGCCGCCAAGGCCGAGAAGGCCATCAGGGAGATCAAGGCGACGCTCGACGCGACGCCCGACGACAAGAAGGCCGAGAAGTTCGCCGAGCTGGCGAAGGAGAAGTCGGAGTGCCCGTCCGGCGCCAAGGGCGGCGACCTCGGCACGTTCACGCACGGCCAGATGGTCCCCGAGTTCGACAAGGCGGCGTTCGAGCTCCCCGTCGGGAAGATCTCCGACGTCGTCAAGACGTCGTTCGGCTACCACCTCATCCTCGTGACGGACAAGAAGGCCGCCGCCGAGGCCAAGGGCGAGACGCCGGCCGAGCCCGAGTCCGTCACGGCAAGCCACATCCTCGTCAAGGCCCCCGCCGAGGTGAACGTCCCGAAGGCGGAGGACGTCGTGAAGTTCCTCAAGAACCGCGACGAGCGCTCGCTTGTCGCGAACTTCATGATGGGCCTCCTCCGCACGGTCGACCTCAAGGCCGCGAACGAGTACAAATTCCTCCTTCCCCCGCCCGAACAGCCGGCCGCCGCGCCCGAAAAGGACGAAAAAGGCCAAAAGGCGGTTGAAAAGCCAGCCGAGAAATGATATACTTTCCTTCTGTTTATTGAAAGGAAAAGCGACAATGAGCCAGCATGCATCTCTTAAGGGTTCCGGCAAGATCACCTCGAAGCGCAACGTCCTGAAGCGTTTCGAGCGCGTCAACCTCCTCCAGAAGCGCGGGGAATGGAAGGAAGGCAGCCGCGGCCTCGGTCTCAAGAAGACAAAGCCCGAGGCCTAAGGGCCCCTCCTGTACGAAAGGAAAAGGCGTCCGCATCGCGCGGACGCCTTTTTTGTCGCCTGTCTTCGGGGCTTTTTCCGCGTCCCGAAGGGCCGGCCGGCCGCTCAGCCGCGGATCTGGCGCGCGAGCGCCGCGGCGTCGGAGGCGAGCTTCTCGATCGTCGCCCAGTCGCCGGACGCAATCGCGTCCTTCGGGGCGATCCACGTCCCGCCGCAGCAGACGATCTCCTTGACGGAGAGGTAGTCTGCGACGTTCGAGAGCTTCACGCCGCCCGTGGGCATGAACTTGACGCCCGTCCAGCGGAACGCGCCGAGGAGGTCCTTGATGTACTTGACGCCGCCCGCGGACTCCGCAGGGAAGAACTTGACCATCCTGCAGCCGAGCGCAAGCGCCTGGCTCAGCTCGCTCGCCGTCGCGACGCCGGGGCAGAACGGCATGCCGAGCGCGTTCGCGGCCCTGACGACCGCGGGGTCGAAACCGGGCGCGACGCAGGCCTCGGCGCCAGCCTCCTTCGCGGCGACGAGCTGCTTGAGCGTGAGGACCGTGCCCGCAATGAGAATCGCGCCGGGGACCTCGGCCTTGATCTTCGCGATCGCCTCGGCCGCGCATGCGGTGCGGAAGGTCACCTCGAGAACGGGAAGCCCGCCCTTCACGAGAGCGTTCGCAAGCGGTACGGCCTTTTCGATGTCTTCGATGACGATGACCGGGATGATGCCCGCGTCGCCAAGCGCCTTGACCATGTCCATTTTCTGTCTCCCCTTCGCTTCCCCGTCGCCGCCGCCCCGCCATCGGGGCCCCGGGCGGCGCCGGTTTCTGATAGTATACCAAAAAATCGCGCCGCCCGCCTCAACTCCGCCTCACCTCGTCTCGACCGTCGCGTCGTCGAAGACGAACGGCTCGCGACGGTCGGACGTCCCCTCCGCGAGCGACACCTTCACGTTGTCGAACACGACGCCGTCGGCGTGGCGGACGTAGACGCCCCAGGCGGGGAGCATGCAGCCGAACATGTTGGCCTCGGGATAGGCGCCCTCGGCCTCCGGAACGGGACGCGTGCGCTCCGCGGCGTTCTCCCCCGCGCCGCGGCAGACGAGCGTGACGTTGCGAAGCGTGACGTTGCGCGGACGGCAGGCGCCCGCGCCCGTGACCGAGCTCGCGATGAACGAGGCCGCCTCGGCGCGGACGTTCTCGACAAGCACGTCGGAGAGGACGTTCCTCGTCCCTCGCGGGGCGCCGTTGCCGCGCTTCTGGCGCATGCCGCCGCGGACGAACACCGGCGTCGCGACGCCGCGCATCTCGACGTTCCGCACGACGACGTCCGACGTCTCCCCTCCGTCCACGCACTCGACGGCGACGCCCGAGATCGCGGCGAGGCCCCGCTGTCCCGTCCACGGACGGCACCGGCGCGAGCAGTACCACTCCTCGCCGAACGGCGGCATCCACTCCCCCTTCGTCGCCGAGAGGAACGAGCGGCGGGACGGCTCGACGCGCGAGTCCTCGAACACGACGTGGCGCATCGCGCCGTGGCTCGCGGTCCCGAGCTTGAACGCGTTGCAGTTCGAGCGCGCGACGCAGCGGCGGACCACGACGTTCTCGACGTCGAAGCCGGCGCTGTTCGACTTGAGGCAGTACGCGTCGTCGTCCGCGTCCACGTCGCAGTCCTCGACCAGGACGTTCCGCGACTCGATGTCGAACCCGTCGTTGTTGAGGTTCGCGTGGCTGTCGATCCGGACGCGCCGGGCCGTCACGCCGTCGCAGACGCGAAGGACGATCCCCCAGCAGGCCGCGTCGCGGAGCGTGAAGTCCTCGAGGCGGACGCCGCGGCAGGCGTTGAAGAAGAGCCCGCGCGGACGGCGCCCCTCCTGGTTGCCGCCGAACGTCTCGGGCTGCGGCCAGGCCGAGCCGTTTCCGAAGATCTCGCCCCGCCCCGTCACGGCGACGTTCGTCGCGCCCAGCGCCATCACGACGGCCATCCAGTCACCCTCCGAGTTCGGAAGGACGACGCGGCGGTAGTCCTTCGCGTCGCTCGACCCCTCGAGCACCGCCCCCGCCTCGAGATGGAGCTCGACGTTGTCCCTGAGAAGGAGTCCGCCGACGAGGTGCCGTCCGGCCGGCACGGAGACCCGCCCCCCGCCCGCGGCCGCGGCCGCGTCGATCTTCGCCTGCCAGTCGGCCGTCTCGAGCCGCGCGGGGAACATCTTCGTCCGCTCCGCCGGAAGAAGCGACGCAAGCCACCGCGCGAGGAGCGGCGACCAGCCGCGGCGCGGCAGCGGATCGTCGAGCGCAAGCCCGGCGCCGTGGAGCCCGTCCGCGAAGACGTGCAGCTCGGCGGGAACGTCCGCCCTTCGGCAGGCCGCGTAGTAGGCCAGGGCGTGCGAGGGGTCGACCTTCTCGTCCGCCGTGCACTGGTAGAGGAACGCAGGCGGCGTCGCGCGCGTGACGTGACGCTCGGCCGAGCAGAGCGCAAGAAGGTCGCGCGCGGGATCTTCGCCAAGCAGGCTGCGGGCCGTCTGCGACGGCGCGTCCGGGTCGAACCGGACGACGGGGTAGCAGAGAATCGAGAAGTCCGGACGGCTCGACTGGCGCTCGACAGGGTCGGCCGCGGACGGATCGCCGTCGTCGAAGCGGACGCTCGCCAGCGCGGCGAGATGCCCGCCCGCCGAAAAGCCCATCACGCCGACGCGGTCCGGAAGCATGCCGCGGTCGACGCCCTCGAGGCGCACCGTGCGGATTGCGCGCCGCACGTCGTCGAGCGGGACCGGGTGGCGAAAGCCGCCCTTCGACATGCGGTAGCGGAGGACGACGGCGTTGACGCCGATCGAGTTGAGCCACGCGGCGACGTCGTGCCCCTCGTAGCCGATGCAGAGGACGCGATAGCCCCCTCCCGGACAGACGACGACGGTCTGCCCCGTGTTCAGGTCCTTCGGGGCGGGATACCACCAGATCGCCGCGGAACGGTCCTCGTCGGACACGTCCGACCCGGACGGGTAGAGCGGAACGGGGTCGGGAACGGCCGCACGCGCGGAGAGAAGAGCGACCGCCGCGGCCAGGGGGAGGAGACGCGTTTTCATGACGTGATTTTACTATACCGCGCCGCGCGGGTCAATCCCCGCGCGGCATGAAAAAACGCAAGTCGGGCTGCACTTTCCGCAATCCGCGGCAAATCAGCCGCGGACGCCGCCTCGGCGGACGAGATGGCCCGTCGTCCACTCGCCGATCGTCTTTCGCGAGACCTCCCCGAAGCCGCGCGACTCGAACGCCGCGAGCACCTCGGGATAGAGATCCGAGAGGATTCCGGAGACGATCAGCGTCTTCCTGGCGTATGACGCGATTTCGCCGGCAAAGGAGATCAGAAGCGGACCGAGGATGTTCGCGACGACGACGTCGGAGGGCGCAAAGGGCCGGGGGGGCTGAGATGCCGAGGTGCCGGGGGGCTGGGAGCGTTGAGACAAGTTGAGCTGGAGGTCGGGATAGAGTCCCTTCGCCGCCTCGATGGATTCGTCAAGCGTCAGAGAGCCCTTCCCAAGCGCGAACAGCGCGTAGTCGACGTCGACGCCGTTCAGCGCGGCGTTCTCGCGCGAGGCGCCGACCGCGTCCTCGTCGATGTCGAACCCCGCGACGGGCGAGAAGCCGAGCTTCGCCGCGGCGATCGAGAGGATGCCGCTGCCGCATCCCATGTCAAGGAAAGAAGGCGCGAGGTGCCTGCGCGCCTGCGGCGCCGGTGCCTGCGCGCCCGCGGCGCCGGCGCTTGCCGCGGAATCGCCGGCGATTTCGTCGATGTACTCGAGGCAGGCGCGCGTCGTCTCGTGCTTGCCGGTGCCAAAGGCCATGCCGGGGTCGAGGACGATCGGAATGCGCCCCCGGAAGTCGTCCGACGCCTTGAACGCGTCGAACTCCCAGGTGGGGACCGTCACGAGGCGACGGCCGATCGGCTCGGTCCTGAAGTGGCGGCGGTAGGCGAGCTTCCAGTCCTCGTCGGGAACTTCGGAAACCTCGACGTTGGCCTCGCAACCGACGACGGCAAGCGCCTCGCGCAGGCGACGGGAGGCATCGTCCGCCCCCTGTCGGCCGGCGAGGTAGACCTGCATCTGCGTCTCCTCCTCCTCGATGTCGTGCCAGGAGGACAAAACGAAATCCCCTCCGTCGAAGACCTCGAAGAGGGGATTCACGTATCGCTCGGGAACCGAGCAGTGGACTTTCGTCATCACTTGGCGGCCTTGGCGACCAGCTTCTTGACGAGAGCCGGACGCTGGACGAGGACGCGGACGTCCTCCGCGCCCATCTTGGCGACCGCGGCGGCATCCATGCCGAACTTCACGAGGCGGGCGCGCTGCGCCTTGCTCTTGCGGGCCTTGCCGGCCGGCGTCTTGCACGGACGAACGTGGGATTCCTTTCGGAGTGTACGACCAGTACCCATGACAAACCTTCTTTCTTGTTGGGAGGCTCAGGCCTCGACGATCGTGACGACCTTGCCGTCCTTGATGAATTTCACCTTCCCGTCCTTGAGGGCGAAGAGGGTGAAGTCGCGGCCCTGGCCGACGTTCTTGCCGGGATGGATCTTCGTCCCGCGCTGGCGGACGATGATGGAGCCGGCCTTGAGGAACTGCCCGTCGTACGCCTTGACGCCAAGGTACTGCGGGTTCGAGTCGCGGCCGTTGCGGGCAGATGCAGAAGTAGCCATTTCAATACCTCCTTACGCAATCGCCTTGACGGTGGCGACGGTCAGCTGCTGGCGGTGGCCGACGGTGCGGCGGCTGCCCTTGCGGCGCTTCGCCTTGAAGTTGACCACCTTCTTCCCCTTGACGACGCCGTCGACGGAGAGGACGACCTTCGCGCCTTCGACATAGGGGGTTCCGACCTTGAGGGTCGTGCCGTCCGAGACCGCGAGAACGGTCGTGAGCTCGGCATCCTGACCCGCTTCGACCGAGAGCTTTTCAATCTCGATCTTGTCTCCGACCTTGACAAGCGTCTGCTTGCCGCCGGATTCGAGAACAGCGTATGCTTCCATTGTTGTTTCCTTTTCCTTGTTCTCCGCATTCCTTGTGGAGATGTCCCCACGAAATGCTGGAAAAAATAGTATACTAAATTACCCCTTTCTCCGTCAATGGGGCAATTTAGGGAATTTTTGCGGCGTCAGAGGATCTGAAACGGGCGGAACGCGGAGCGGTCGTCAGGGGTCGTGCCGCGCACGTAGGCGTTGACGAGGGCCTGGGCGAGCGGGCGGTCCGACTCGGACGCCAGCACGGGGATCGCCGCCGTCGGTCCGACGATGCCGTTCGTCGGCTTGAGGAGGACGGCGAACGAGCCCTTCTCGAGCAGCGCGTTCTCGCGTCCGTCCCGCCCGAGGATCACCGAGCTCCCGCCCGGAAGGCGGAAGCGGCGCCCGACGGTCAGCAGCTCGAGGAGCGCGCGGTTCACGGCGCCTGTCGCCGCGTCGCGCAGCCCTTCGTGCTCCATCAGGTCCTTCAGCTTGCGTCCGTACGCCTCCTCGGTGAGCTTGCAGCCGCCCGCCGGGGACGGATAGTCCGCGATGCCGAACTCCTTCGCGAGGGCGATCTGCCGCTCGCGCGAACGTCCCGAGATGTCGAGCAGCCGTTCGCGGTCGAGACGGCCCTCGAGCTCGGGGACGGTCGGCGCAAGAAGTTTCGCGGACAGCGGACGCACGAGTCGCCCCTTGAGTCCCGAGGCCTTCTCGACCGTCAGGAGGGACTGCGCGTTCTGGGACATCGGACGCTGCCCGCGCACCTCTCCCGTCGCGACGAAGTCGAACCCCAGCCGTTCCATCAGCTCGCCCGCGCGGCGGATCATCGTCGCATGGCAGTCGATGCAGGGGTTCATCGCGCCGCCGAAGCCGTGCGGCGGGTTCTCGACGAGCGCGACCTCGTCCTCCGTGAAGTCGACGACGTGAAGCTTCACCCCGAGCGCGGCCGCGGCCTTGCGCGCGCCGTCCGCCTTGAAGAACGGCGTCTCGAAGCAGACGGCCTCGACTTCGGCGCCGGCGCCCTGGAGGACGCGGACGGCGAGCTGGCTGTCGAGTCCGCCGCTCATCAGTGAAAGACCTTTGCAGTTCATCGTATTCTCACTTTCACGCGGTTTCCCGAGGTCGGGAGGAAGGTGAAGACGGACGTCCGGCGGAGCCGCGCCGGAACCGGGTGTTCGGCGAGCCAGCGACGTCGGAAGTCGGCCTTCGCGGAGCCGCCCCCGACCGTGAAGACGGGGTTCCCGTCGACGAGGTCGATCTCGAGACCTTCGCCGAACACCTTCACCTTCATCTCGCGCGGATTCGCGTCGAGCTCGGAGAAGACGCCGGCGAAGAAGGCGCGGAAGTCCTCAGGCGTCCGGCCAGAGCTCATGGGCCATCTCCCTGAGCTTGTACTTCTGGATCTTCTGCGACGCCGTCATCGGGAAGACGTCGAGGAAGTGGACGTATTTCGGGATCTTGAACCACGAGATCTTGTCCTTGCAGAAGGCCTGGACGTCCTCCTCCTTGATGGTCGCCCCGTCCGCCGGGATGACGAACGCGGCGGGCTGCTCGCCGTACTTCTTCGAGGGGCAGCCCACGACAGCGACGTCCTTGACGCCGGGCATCGTGCCGAGGAAGTCCTCGACCTCCTTCGGGGAGATGTTCTCGCCGCCGCGGATGATGAGGTCCTTGAGGCGCCCGGTGATGTAGTAGTAGCCGTCTGCGTCCATGCGGCCGATGTCGCCGGAATGGAGCCACCCGTTCTTGTCGATGCACTTCGCGGTCTGCTCGGGCATGTTGTAGTAGCCCTTCATGTTGTTGAAGCCGCGGCAGCAGATCTCGCCGTCCTGGCCGATCGGCGCGAGGTCGCCCGTCTCCGGGTCGATGATCGCGACCTCGACGCCGGGGAGCGCCTGTCCGATCGTCTGGCACTTGCGCTCGATCGACGGCTCGAAGTAGCGCGTCATCGTCATCACGGGGCCGGACTCCGTGAGCCCGTACGGGTTCGTGATCTCCTTCATGAACATGCGGTCCTGCGCCTGCTGCATGCGGTGGACGGGGCACGCCGAGCCCGACATGATGCCGGTGCGGAGCGAGCGGAAGTCGAACTCCTTGAAGCGCGGGTGGTCGAGCATCGCGATGTACATCGTCGGGACGCCGTACGTCGCCGTGCACTTCTCGCGCTCGATCGAGCGCATCACCTGCAGCGGGTCGAACTTCTCGAGGAACACCATCGTCGAGCCGTGGTTGACGCAGCTCATCACGCCGAGGACGCAGCCGAAGCAGTGGAAGAGCGGCACGGGGATGCACACGCGGTCGCGGCTCGAGAGGTTCTGGCACGCGCCGATCCAGAAGCCGTCGTTCGCGATGTTGCGGTGCGTCAGCTGCACGCCCTTCGGGAAGCCCGTCGTGCCGCTCGTGTACTGCATGTTCACGACGTCGTTCACGTCGACCGTGGCCTGCCTGGCGAGGTACTCCTCCTGCGTCGTCTCGCACGCGAGCGACTTGACCTCGTTGAGCGAGTACATGCCGCGGTGCTTCTTCGGACCCAGGTAGAACATGCGCTTGAGGTGCGGGTACTTCGCGCTCTTCAGGGCTCCGCGCGGGCACTCCTTGAGCTCGGGGATGAGCGAGTTGATGACCTCGATGTAGTCGCAGTCGCGGTAGCCGTCGATGACGAAGAGGTTCTCGGCGTCGGACTGCTTCAGCGCGAAGTCGATCTCCTGGCTCTTGTAGTTGATGTTGAGCGGCAGCAGGATCGCGCCGATCTTCGCCGTCGCGAACATGAGGACGACCCAGTGCGGCACGTTCGTCGCCCAGAGCGCGACCTTCTCGCCGCGCTTGACGCCGAGCGCCATCAGGCCCTTCGCGACGTAGTCCACTTCCTCGGAGAACTCGAACCACGTCAGCCGGTAGTCGCGGTCGGCGTAGACGACCGCGTCGTTCTCTCCGCACCGCGCGACCGTCTGGTCGAGGAGCTGGCCGAGCGTGTACTCGCGCGTGATCGGCAAGTTGTGCCACGGCACGCCCGTCGAGACGGACTGCGTGAACGGCGCCTTGCGGGGCGCTGTTCCAAAAGGATCTGTCAGCTTGAACATAAGATGTCTAAGAGTTTAGGGTTCAAAAGTTCAAGGGTTCAAAAGTTCAACAGTTCAAAGGTTCAGGGGTCGAGGAGTTGAAGAGTTGGCCGATTGTAGACCGAAGCATGGTCTTCAACGTCCGAACTTTTAAACTTTTGAACTTTCATTCACACCGGAATGAACACGATGCCATAGATCGACGCGGGCTTGCCGCCAACCGCCCTCAGCCCGTGGTTGACGCACGAGTTGTAGTAGGCCGTGTCGCCCGCCTTCAGGATCGTCTTGTCGGGGCCGTAGGTGAGCTCGACTTCGCCGGAGATGCAGATGATGAGCTCCTCGCCCTCGTGGTGCTGCACCGCGTCCACTCCGTCGGCGGCGAACTCGATGCGGAACGGATCCATGTGCCGGTCGGGCTTGCCGAGCGCGAGCGAGTGGCTCGCATAGCCGAGGACGTTCATCCCCTCGCCCGCGACCTTCTTCGCCTCGATGTCGTCGGCGCGGGTGATGATCGGGTCGGGCTTGAACTGGTCGTCCATGAACGTGCCGATCCTGAGTCCGAGGGCGCGGGAGAGCTTCACGAGGACGCCGAGCGCGGGCATGACCTCGCCCTTCTCGATCGCATTGATGACCTTTTCCTCGACGCCGGACTTCTGGGAGAGGTCCCAGATGCTCCAGCCGTGGTTCTCGCGGTACATCTGTATCCGCTTGCCTGCCTTGTTTTCCTTGTCGCTCATGTTGCCTTTCGTTTTCCCGGTCCAGAACGTTCTGTCATGACGAAAAAGCGGACCGCCCTTTTCCGCGATCCGCTTTTCCCGTGCTTCTTGAGTTGGCCCCTTTCGATTAAACGCCGGCCGCCTCAGCGGATCTGCACCCGTTAAGGAGAAGGCTAAGTCGAAGAAGGACGAACTTGCTCATTGGCAGTGTATTATACCAAAAAATCCGGACGCCGTGGGCATGAAAGCGATTTTTTTCGCGGCCGGCTACAGCTCGACCTTCTTGTAGTGCGGGACGAGGCCCTTCATGAAGCACCAGCCGACGATGTACGCGACGGCGCAGTAGCTGAAGAGGATCATGTAGCCGGCGGGCTTCCCGGTGTAGCCGCAGAACGCGAACGCGTCGCCCTGCTCCGCCGCGTACGTGAACAGCTTGCCCGCGCACTTGTTCACCATGAAGCTGCCGCAGCCCGCGGCGAACTGCGCGATGCCGGTCAGGGTGCCGATCGTCGACTTCGGGAACATGTCGCCGACGACCGAGTAGACGTTCGCGCTCCACGCCTGGTGACCGGCGCACGCGAGGCCGATCAGGATCGCCGGCCACCACGCGGAGAACGTGCCGAGCGGCTGCGCGCCGAGCGCGAGGAGCGGGAAGCACGCGAAGACGAACATCGCGACCATGCGGCCCTCGTAGGCGTTCATGCCGCGCTTGTCGACCATGTAGGTCGGGATCTTGCAGAGATAGATCGAGACGAACGTGACGATCGCGTAGAGCGTGAAGATGAGCGCCATGCCCATCCCGGAGTCGCTCTTGTAGCCGAACTGGTCGGAGAGGTAGCCCGGCGTCCAGAAGAGGAAGAACCACCACACGCCGTCGGTGAGGAAGCGTCCGAAGACGAGCGCCCAGGTCTGGCGGAGCGAGAAGGCCTTGGCATAAGAAATTTTCTTTTCAATGGGCACGGGTTCGGGTCCGCCCGAGGCCCCGTCCGTTCCACCCGCCTCATCAGACTCTATGTACGTGAGCTCAGCAGCGTTCACGCGCGCGTTCTCGGCGGGCTTCTTGTAGAGCCAGATCCAGAAGCCCATCCAGACGAAGCCCAGGGCGCCGATGACGATGAACGCCATCTCCCAGCCCCAGAACCTGGCGATGACCGGAATCGTCAGGGGCGCCGCGAGCGCGCCGACGGAGGAGCCCGAGTTGAAGATCGAGGTCGCGAACGCGCGGTCCTTCTTCGGGAAGTATTCCGCCGTCACCTTGATCGCCGCGGGGAAGTTGCCCGCCTCGCCGAGCGCGAGCACCGCGCGGCACGCGAGGAAGAGCCACACGGACGCCGTGATGCCCATCATGGCGACGAAGCCGGCGGCCTTGAGCGCGGACGTCCCGACGCCGCACGCCGCGTGGAGGCACGCGCCGAGCGACCAGACGAAGATCGCCCACAGATACCCCTTCTTCGTCCCGAGCTTGTCGATGAACTTGCCGGCGAAGAGATTGCACAGGGCGTAGATGATCGAGAAGACGGCCGTGATCGTTCCGTAGTCGTTGTCGGTCCAGTCGAACTCGGGCGAGATGAAGTCCTTCCACGTGAGCGAGAGGACCTGTCGGTCGAGGTAGTTGACCGTCGTCGCAAAGAAGAGCAACGCGCAGATGACCCAGCGGAAGTTGGACATCCTGGAAGGCTGATGGTCGTTCGATAGATAGTCGTTCATGTCGCTATTATAGCAAAAAACCGCCGCTGGTGCGGCGGTTTTCTGGTGGACGGGGAAATCCGCCTTAGAGTTCCTTGACCTTCAGGTTGCAGAACGAGACGGTCGAGTCGCTGTGGTCCTGGAGGAGGATGCGTCCCTCGGGCGTCTCGCCCCAGTCCTGCGGCTTGCCGTTGGCGTCAACGCCCCAGTCGGCGTACTTCGACGCCTTGACGGCGGCCTTGAACGCGGGCGTGCCGCGCTCGTATTCGAGCACCTTGACGCCGTTGAGCCAGTGCTCGACCCTGGCGCCCTTGGAGACGATCATGCCGCTGTTCCATTCGCCGGGCCCCTTGAGGATCGAGTCGGCGTTCGCGGGGTAGATGTCGTAGAGCGAGGCCGCCTTGCGGTTGCCGCCCTTGCCCTTCTCCCAGTCGGGATGCCCGTTCTCGAGCACCTGGTACTCCTCGCACGAGCCCTTGTTGAGCTTCTCGTCGTAGAAGTACTTGACGCCCGAGTTCGCGTTCTCCGTGAGGCGGAAGTCGAACTTGAACGCGAAGTCGCGGAACTTCCTCGCCGTCACGATGTCCCCCCCGCCGCCGAGCTTCTGGTCCTCCGGCGGGAGCGGGAACCACTTCCCGTCCGCAATGCCGTTCACCGGGCGCATCGTGAGCGCGCCGTCCCTGATGAACCAGCCCTTCTCCGGCGCGGCCGTGCAGCCGCTCTTGACGGAAAGCCATCCGTCGAACGACTTGCCGTCCCAGAGGAGCTGCCAGCCGTCGGCCTTCTCGGCGTCGGTGAGCGCGTTCGCGCCCGCGGGAACGGGCTTCATGACGGGCTTCGCCTTGATGGCGTCGCAGAGTCCGCGCTCGTAGGCGATGCTCTCGACGACGGCGAGGAGGTTGTCCTGGAAGTCGCGCTCGTACTCGAGCGAGCAGACGCCCTCGTAGCCGACGTCGGCGAACGCCTTGAACACCTTCGCGAGGTCGATCTTGCCGCGGGGAAGCGGGACGGACGCGCCGTTGGGCTTGTTCTTGTCGAAGTTCTTGATGTGGGCGTCGAAGATGCGCGCGCCGTACTTCTTGATCGTCTCGGCGGGATCCTTGTCGCAGCCGTACTCCCAGCCGACGTCGATGCAGAAGCCGACGCGCGGGTCGAGGTCCTTCACGAGGTTCCATCCGTACTCGACGTCGGGATACATCTCGGGCGACTGGGGCCCGTGGTTGTGGATCGCGTACCGGATGTCGAACTCCTTCACGAGCTTGTCGATCTCGAGCAGGAGGGTGCGCGAGCCGCGGCGCTTGCTCCAGGTGTCCTTCTCGTCGGTCGGATCGTACGGAACGCCCACGACCGTCTTGACGCCGAGGCGCTTCGCGAACTCGAAGCGCCCGCGGAGGTTCTTCGCGTCCTTGTCGTAGATCGGCCCGATCGCGTACGGCGTCACGCCGTACTTCGCGCACTTCTCCTTGAACGCGGCGATGTCGGCGTCGGTCGCGCTGAACGGAAGGTGGAAGTCCTTCACGCACAGGTAGTGGACGTCGGCCTTCTGCATGATCGCAAGCGCATCGTCGAGCGTGCGCTTGTGGAACGTGAACCCGGCGACGCCGATCTTGAACGGAACGGCCGCGAAAACCCCGAGAGAGGCAGACGCGCACAAGGCAAAGAGGAGTCTTTTCATTGCTTGATTGTTTGAATTGTTTGATTGTTTGATTTTAAACCACTTGGCTCTCAGGCCTTCATCGGCTTGAGGTACTTCGCGTAGTCGAGGCCGGCGGCCTTGAGCGAGAGCGCGAGGTCGAACCGCCCGCGCGCGAACGGCACGAGCATCCTGTCGGCCTCGGCGTCGCCGGAGACCTCCCTTTTCGCGTCCCACGCGAGCGTCGCGCCGTCCTTCTTACCGCGCGAAAGCTCCATGCACATGCGGCCGAGCGAGCAGAACGCCGTCGACTTGTGCGCGCCCTCGGCGTCGCAGACCGTGTACTGCGGGTCCTCCCGCGCGATCGCCTCGAGCCAGTTGAGGAAGTGGTCGTTCGTCGTGTGGAACTTCTCGCCGCCGTGCGCGAGCGCGTCGTCCTTGACCTCGCCCGGGAGGAGGTCGGCGAGAAGCGAGGGCTTCGACGCCGCGATGGCGCCGAGCTGCCCCGGCGCGACCTTCGGCTCGGGGTCGCTCGGCGTCACCTTCACGGCGCCGCGCGTGCACCACAGCCAGTCGCCGTTCTCGCCGAAGAACTTGACGCCCATCTGGAACTTGTTGTTGACGTGGACGTCCGTCCCGCCACAGTCGTAGTGCAGGTCGTACGTCGTGTGGACGTTCCAGAGCTTCGTCCCCGAAAGGTCCATCCACTCGCACGTGCCGCGCACGGAGGACGGGTCCTTGTTGAGCCCCCACGCCGTGATGTCGAGGTGGTGGGCGCCCCAGTTGGTGATCATGCCCCAGCCGTACGGCGCAAGCTGGATCCACCCCGGGCGGTCGCCGATGCGCTTGAGGTCGCGGTTGTGGCAGCGCGTCCAGTTGTAGGGCGCCGTCGGGTCCGTCGGACCGAGCCAGGCGTCGTAGTTGAACGTCGCGGGCACGGGCTCGGGCGTGCGGTCGCCGCCCGACTTGTCGCAGCCGATGCCGACCTCGACCTTCGCGACGCGCCCGAGACGGCCGTTGCGGACGAGCTGGACGACCTTGCGGAACTGCGGGCGCGACCGCTGCCACGCGCCGACCTGGACGACGAGGCCCCTCTTCGCCGCGATGTTCGCGACGACGCGGCCCTCCTGGATCGTCTGCGCGAACGGCTTCTGCAGGTAGATGTGCTTGCCGGCGAGAAGGCAGTCCGTCGCCACGATCGCGTGCTGGTGGTCGGGGATGCAGAGGAGCACCGCGTCGATCGACTTGTCCTTGAGCATCTCGCGGTAGTCGCCGTAGGTCTTCACCTCCTGGACGATGCCCTTCTTCGCGTAGCGCTCCTCGATCACCTTCTTGCCGTACTCCGCGCGCGTCGCGTCGTAGTCGCAGACCGCCGTCACGACGCAGCGGTCGACGAACTGCTGCACGCCCGGGACGTCCATCGTATGCGCGATGCGGCCGTAGCCGATCACCGCGACGTTGATCTTGCGGTTCGCGAGGAACTTCGACGCGCAGCCGCCGAAGATGAACGGCGCCGCGCCGCCCGCCGCCATGCCCGCAAGGAACTGCCTTCTGTCCATGAATGCCCTCCTATTACAACTGACGCCTCGAGTATACCACAAAGCACGCGGGGAGGGCAATCAAAAAGGGTGCGCAATCATCCACTGGACAAAATCTTAACCCTGTGGTATGATGTCGCCATGAGGAAATACGCATACGGGCAGCAGCCGGCCGACATCGGCGACCGGGCGTTCGGGATGGGGTGGCTCGCGGGCGTGCGGCACCTCAAGATGTCGTCCGCGAGCGGATCGTTCTGGCACGTCCACAAGGAGATCCAGTTCCTGTACTGCATCAAGGGCGAGTTCGGCTACGAGTTCGAGTCCCACGAACCGTCCGTGCTGACGGCGGGGCACTACATCGTGATCCCGCCCGGGCTCCGGCACCGCCACGTCCAGGCGATCGACCCCGCGGGGCACCGCGTCGAGCTCTTCGTGCGCCGCGCGGGCGGCAAGGGCCCCTACTCGCCCTTCCCGCCATCCGTCGCGAAGTCCCTCGCCGCGGCGCTCCTCCGCGCCCCCTGCCGCCCGATCGCCGTCTCGCGCGACCTCGGCAAGGCCTTCCTCGCGCTCGACTCGCTCGCCGCCCGCGGGGAGCGCGCGCTCGCCCCGGCGGAGCTGGCGCTCGCGCGCACGCTCGCCGCGCTCGCCTTCCAGCGCTGCGCCGAGCCGGGACGCGACACCGCGCCGAAGCGGCAGGACGGACGCCTCATGGACGAGGCCGTGACCTGGCTCGAGCGCCACGCCGGGGAGCCCGTCCGCATGGACCGGCTCGTCGACTACATGGGCTATTCGCGCTCGCGGCTCTTCGACCTCTTCCGCAAGCACACCGGCCTGTCGCCCGCCGACTACCTCGCGCGCTTCCGCATCCGCATGGCGCGCGGCCTGCTCGCCTCGACCGACAGGAAGGTCTCCGACATCGCGCGCGCCTGCGGCTTCGCGGGGCCGCAGTATTTCAACGCGGCCTTCCGGCGGCAGACGGGCGACACGCCGTCCGGCTGGCGCAAGCGCTCGCGGCGGGACGGGGAGTGAGGGCTCAGAGCGCGCGAAGGATGACGCCCTTCAGGTAAGCGCCCTCGGGGAACGAAAGGAGCACGGGATGGTCGGCCCCCGCGCGCGTCCGCGCGACGACCTGGAACGCGCGGTGCGCGTCCTCCGCGGCCTCGGCGAGGACCGTGTCGAAGAACTCCCTGTCCATCGCGCCCGAACACGAGAACGTCGCGAGCGTGCCGTAGGGCTTCAGGAGCTTCATCGCGAGGAGGTTGATGTCCTTGTAGCCGCGGGCCGCCTTCATGAGCTGTCCCTTCGTCGCCGCGAACTTCGGCGGATCGAGGACGACAAGGTCGAACGTGCGCCCCGCGTCGCGGCACTTCCTCAGGAACTGGAAGACGTCCGCCTCGACGTACTCCATCGCCGTGCCGCAGTAGTGCTGGAGCGACTCGTTCCGCTTCGCGAGCGCGAGCGCGTCGCCCGAGATGTCCACCTGCGTGACGGACTCGGCGCCGCAGGCACGGGCAAAGAGCCCGAATCCGCCGGTATAGGAGAAGCAGTTCAGGACGTCCGCGCCGTTTGCGAGCGCGCCCACCGCTGCGCGCGCGTCGCGCTGGTCGAGGTAGAAGCCGGTCTTGTGTCCCTTCCTCACGTCGACGAGGAACTTCACCTCGCCTTCCGCTATCTCGACGAGCTCCGGCGGCTCCGCGCCCGCGAGGGGCGCGAACGCGGGCTCGGTCGCAAGGCCTTCCTTCTCGCGCACGTCGACGTCGCGTCTTTCCGAAACGCCGACGCAGCCTGGAGCGAACTTCATGAGCGCGTCGGCGATCTCGGCCTTGCGCGCGTCGGCGCCGGCGGAGGTGAACTGGCAGACGACGTGTCCCGCGTAATAGTCGGCGACAACGCCTGGAAGGAGGTCGCTCTCCGCGTTGACGAGGCGCACCGCGTTCGTGTAGCAGTTGACGAAGAAGTCCCCTCTCCGCGCGACGGCGTTCGCCACGAGATCAGCGACCGGCGCGTCGGGAACGATCCTGACGCGTATCTGCGACGCCGGCGAGTACCATCCAAGCGCGATTTTCTCGCCCTTGGAGTTGCAAACCTCGACAAGCTCCCCCGCGGCGGCCTCGCCTGCCTCGACGGCACCCGAAAACACCCACGGATGCCCCTTTACGACGCTCCTCTCGCGCCCTTTCTTTAGTCGTATTGTATTCACTTTTTAACCATTATATACCAAAACCTTATAGCGCCCCAAAAACTGTTTTCACATAATCGGTGCGTCCATCAAGAACGCGAATGACGGAAATGACGTCTGTTTTTGCCTCTAGTATGGCTATTGAATATTTGCCACAGAGAAAATACATATATTTGGATGGTCTGGCAATTTTATCGGACAACGGCCGCATAAGCGAGGGATGCCGCTTAAGCGCGGACAAGTCGTCGACAATCTTTCCCAAGGACTTTGCTGCAACTGTTGCGTCGAATTCCACTGCAAGATAGCGCCGCAATTCTCGCAAGTCTTCTCTTGCTGCCGGAGAGTAGCGAATCCTCATGCCATTTCCCTCTGATTGAACTCGGAAATGACATCTGATTCATCAATCCAGCCAGCCTCCTCACCCGACTCTTCGCCAATAGCAATTTCCGACATAAGGCGATTCACCGCCTGCTCGAACTTCGCCGCCTTGGATTTGCGGGTAACTACGAAAGGAAGACCATCAACGTTAATGGACTGCTGAATGAAGATGTTGATTGCGTCCGTCAACGTAAGTCCGCAGCCGGCGTAGACGGCTTCAGCGCGTTTACGCACAGCAGGGTTGATGCGGAACTGGAAAGTAGATGTCTTCGGTGCTATAGTCAGCGTCTTCGCCATGCATGCTCCTTGTCATATTTCGCAATACAGTTTACCAAATCCCCGCAGACAATGCAATGGCAAAGTCATTACGCGAGAATCTTTGGTCATAAATCCCCACCGTCCGCGGCAAATCTGCACCCCTGTAGCCGCCGCTTCGCGACTCGGCCTATGGCCTCGGGAGATACGCAGGCAGTTGATCAGCCGTTCAGCACCTTGTGCAGATATGCGATGATGTCAATGTCATCAGTTTTCTCAACTGCAATATCGGAATACTTGCGGTTGATTGAGCGGAGCAAAGTCGTACCGCCCTTCTTGACGAGCCTCTTGAGCAAATACGCACCGCCAGATTCAGGGTCGATCGCCTTGTCGTTTCTCTGAACAAGAACGATCTTGTCGTAATTTAGCGCGTATCCGCCGAGGCCGCAGGCCGAGCCGCGAAGCGGTGTGAATCTGCTGCGGACAAGGTTAAGCGAGCCGATGGGACATCGGCGAGCGCAGCTTCTTCTGTGCGCGACCGCGCTTCTACCAGACGCTACTCGACACCAATCCGACGCTAAACGGCTCTAACTGGGAGAACCGCCATCTTGGCAGCGATAATGCAAATTACCCCCTACGGCATCTCGACCGTCACCTTGAAGAAGCGGTGAAGCGAGTTCGTGGGATACTGCCACTCGCCGCCACCCTCCAGAGTCTCCTTACCGTAGACCTTGTAAATGCGAATGACTCCGTTCGTGTTGAGATCCGGCTCCCACGTCACAATCGGCGCACCATCGGCCATCTCGATCTTCGCAGTAAAGCGGCTTGCGAGATTCGTCGGATCGGTACCTGCAACATAATCCTGCCAGACTTGCAGCGCCCTTCCGCCTTGCATCTTTCCGCTCGCGGCATTTCCAGCAGTCTCGTAGTCCGTTCCGACGCCTATCCGATACTCGTCCAGCCACGAATAGGGCACTGGCTCGGGCGTCGTCAGCGTATAGCCGCTGCCATCTGCAGGAATCCACTGAACCTGATCGACCCACACGCAGCCTGGCGCATACGACGTCGCGCCGTCCTTGCGGTATTCCCACTTTAGCGTGTGCTTGCCACCGCTTGTGATTTCATGCGAGACAAAATGCCATTCACCATCGTGTCCCGCGATCCGTGCCACAACCACATCGTCAACAAGGAACGCGCCGTAGTCATAATAACCATCCTCGCCTTCTTCCTCGTCCGCCTCCTCGCAAGCCGCCTTCCACCAAAACGAAAGCGTTCCCGCCTTGCGTACCGACACCTGCAAATATGTCGTCCCACCATTGCCGATCTCACCGCTCCTCACGGACGACACGCCGTCGTGCGGAACATCCGTCACAACAGTCCACGACGCACCAGAATCCGCCTCCATCGTGTAGCCATAAAGTTTCGCCGCCTCGCTCAGCGATTCGCCGCGCGTGAATATCGCAGTGTAAAATCTGCTCGACTCCGTCGAATCAATCCCATCAAGTGTGTAGCGTATTTAGAATCTCTGGGCAAGCACTAGTGCCGGGACCCCATTCCACATTCAATCCGACATACAAACTTTTTGATTGTTTCTATCTTATCAGTGAATGAACTCAATGATATGCTCTGAAATGGAATCAAGTCGGACATTCCATGATTCTCCAACAACGATTTTAAATACGAAATCTTGATGGCGTAATTGACATTTTCAGCACCAAGATGCTTAGCGGACACAATCCCTGTTATCGATCCCTTGGCGTTAAAAAGCGGACCTCCACTATTACCTGGTTGGAGTGGTGCGGAAATCTGATACAACGTCTCATCATCTTCAAACCCACTCAGCGAGTTTACAATCCCATCTGTGAGTTTTACATTCTTGCCCATTGTCGTGGTCAATGGATATCCCAATGCATATACTTTGTCTCCAGTGTTCATTGATCGCGTAGAAACTCCATACGGCAATTCTCGAATATCGAATCCCGTTTGTAAAACAGCAATGTCATTTTTCTTATCTGTCCATGCTATCGTACCCGTCATTTTTCCCCCGTCCATATAAACATCAATCCAATCCATACCCTTAACAACGTGGTAATTTGTCACAATATAACCTCTCTTAAGCGCGAATCCAGTCCCACCACTTTTAACCTGCCCATCCGCTCCTGATTTGTTAGCATCCTGCGCCGAAGGGAACATCTTGATAAACGTCATCTTATTCTTAAGGTAATCAATATTTTTTGGCGCCGTAATTGTCAATGACGCCCCGTCAAAAAATGCTACGCCTCCCTTTACCTTGTCTTTCTGGTCATCATATATGGTTGCCATCCATGTTCCAGCCGACGCTGTACGTTCCAATGTTGCCTTTGTTTCATAGTTGTCCCACCAAGGATGATTTCCATTCTCCAAATGAACGATAACCCATTCGTTGCTTGAATTTTTAAAACAGGCCACCTTCCAAGGGTTCTCACCAAAACTTTGGTATATCCCAGCTATTCCTCCTAATTCAGTAATGTAGTCTCGTAGATATTCTTCCGTCATCTTAGAGTAACCTGGAAGATGAACCATATTAATTTTGGCGTTTGAAAAGTATCCACCACAAGATTTTGCCACGCCAAACGGAGTGTTATCATAAAGGTCAAATGCTGTAGGCTCGCCTTCATAATGCCCTTTGAAAACCATATAATACCCATAATTCTTCCCCATTTTTACATCATCCCAACCACGTCCTAAAGTATATCCATCCTTATCGGTTGAATAATAAAATCCTTCGCGAGATTGCCAATGACCAACAAAAGGAAATTGCCTATTGCCTATTTGCAAGTATGCAGCTCGAGACCAGAAGAAATTCATTCTCGTTTTAGAATATCTTGGAATCATCTCCAACCAAAGAACAATATATTCATCACCAAAAATAATTCTGGAGATTTTATCATCAAAACCATCTGAATTATACCTTATGCCACTGTTAACGCCCCACCACCATGAACCACTTACAAGATCGGCTACAGATTCTGCGAGCGCAAAATAAGACAACGTTGCGCACATCACTCCGATGAATATCTTTTTCATTAGCACACCTCCGTAGGAATGGGTTCCCAGCTTATGTCGCTAGCCTTCAATACAGCCATGTCTTGTATTCTCTTTTGCCAGACTTCCTTTACTATCGCATCCATTTCCGCCTGTGTTGCTTTCTGTCCGTATTCTTGCATTGCACGCAAATCATTTGCGACACTTGCCTCTGTTGACAGTCGTCTAAAATGAGCCGCATTATTCCGAGCTGCTTGGATGTCAGCCGTTGTTGGCGATGTGCTGGCAGGATCATAGTGCAATATTTGCGCAATGCTACAGCGAAAGACGCATGCTAGCACAGCCGCAATAATTGTGGCACATCTTGGAAATCTGCAAACCGCACTTGATGGTGCAAAAACCGCACCATGCATAACCTTTGAAAACTTCATCTTAAACTCCCATTAAAGCCTTCATACTTCCTCTACGGTTTGCCGTCCCTTGTTTCCCTGCCATCCTTGCGAAATATGCCACACTGAAAGACCATGTCAGCGAACTCAATTCCGGATTAGTTCATGAGCTTCAGAAAGTCTCCTTTGGGCCCATCCACTATTCCGCAATGATTGCGAGTCGGAGCATTTCTCCCAATCTAATAGCACACGATAAGCCTTTGAGACATCTTTCTTCGCCGCTCCTATCCCATAAAACAAGCAGAATGCCTGCATGAACATTGCTTCAGCTTCACCATTATTTGCGGCGCTCTCGAATAGCTTCAACGCTTTTCGGTCATCCATGCCTATCATGCCTTTTGTCGCATCGACAAATATGCATGCCGCCACCTCAGCATTGGCTCGCGCATGCCCCTTTCGCCCAATGCTACTCATCTCATCAAATACCGCTTTAAACCCATTGGGCACATCGCAAACATAATTGCCGACCTTTGTCTTAGTTGATGAAACAGGGACATATATATCGCCAGTCACAATTCCTCCAGATGAAAATCCTTGAAATGTACCGACGCTCTGCATAGATGTAATGGTCTTTGTACGTATAATACGATGATAATTGACTGGACCTATGCTCCCTGCGATTGCTGTCATAGCCACTGTGCGAGCCGTTCTCGGGACAGAGGATATCATCGCATCTTCATTGATATTGTTCAATCTGCTCGCTAGCGGCTCAAGTACCGATCCACCCATTCGACCTCGACAATTGAAAAATTCCTGGGCATATCGAATACTGGCGGTTTTATTCTTTGAATTTAAGTTTTTCCCTTCTCCCATCTGACCTATCGCCACGCTATTGCATATGGTGATAATGATTACACTAACGGCAAGTTTGATAAGCACAGCTTTGCTCAAGGCATCATCTTTGGTATCTTTCTCCTCTCGATTTCTCATAACGAGCTCTTCGTATGTTAATCTTACACTCATTTATTTCTCCTTCCTTTCGCCGCTACTTGTCACGAGAGGAGCGTCGGCGGCAAAAGAAGAGCGGCGCACTCTCAAGTTCATGTCTTGACGAGGCACCGCTAAGAGCCTTGATGAAACACGAAAGAGAAAGTACGCCGCGTGGATTGTCCACGTAGCGCACCATCGTATCGAGCCTCATCGTGAAAATTAGCGGTTTTCGTCAAAGCTACAATACGCTGTTGCGTACGTCGATGGATGTTGCCACCCGCCCTTGGCGGACTCCGCGTTTGCGTGCCGCCGGTCCCGGGCCACCCTGCACCCGGGAGTATGTCAAAGATCACATTGCCATGTGGTTACCCACAAGACAGCAAAATTATACTATTTCTGATCCGATTCCGTCAACTTGCAATCCTCCCAAATTTCTTCGGGATCAATGTCGATGTCGTTTGGCCAGCAAAGAGTACCGCATTCAGCCTTAACCTGTCCGAAGAAGACGGGGTCGCGCAGTTGGCTCCAATAGTTTTCCTTGAAATACGGAGAGCAATCGAAGATGCCGACCGCGCCGTTCTCAAACGACACCTTGACAAGCCGATCGTCCATCGGCTCAGCCTTTACGACTTGGTGTAGAACGCTCATGGTAACCATCCTCTTTTAACGCAACGGCTCAATCTTGAAATAAGTTCCTTCTTCGCCAAGCAACTTCCAGTTGGCGAAAAGCTCTTCCCTGTGTATGCTCATCCATCCCCTGATGCGATCAACGTCGTCCTTGCTCATCTCTCCTGCAAGGATGTCACTCGTCTCAAGATCAAAAGACGCTGTCTTGTCTGCGTGCTGGGCGTGGATATGCGGACGATGGTGCTTGCCATCCCGCTCCTTGTACATCTTGATTATTATCCCGAAAAACATCGACAGGGTTGCCATCACAAACCTTTCATTCGCCATGAAATCTAACTCAAATTGCCAGCCACATGGCATGGAAGGCAATCTATTTTCTCGTCGTCGGATGTTGCCACCCGCCCTTGGCGGACTCCGCGTTTGCGTGCCGCCGGTCCCAGGTCATGATGCGCCTGGGAGTATGACAAAGATCACGCTCCGCAGGATGTTTCCCTCGGAACGCCACAATTATACCAAAATTCCGCCCATGTGGTTGGAGAAAACTGGGATTGAGATAAACTCGTGATAGTGGCAGCTGCAACATCCACCTGCAACACTGATTGGCAAAGATCGCCACTATAGAGATTTACGCCTAATAGGTTTGAGAATGTTCCGAAGAAATTCGTCGACGAACACGCTGATTTCTTTCGCACTTCTCAAAGGCATGAGCAATTCCAATTTATAAACTAATGGCGGGGATTTCTCCCCGCCACCGGCGAAGGCATTCCTCCGCATCCAGGTGTCTCCAAGCTATTCGCCCTTTGACGCAAATATGATATCAAATTGTTATTGCACAAAGCAAGTGCGGTTTTTGAACAATACTTTACGTGCAAGACTGCGTACGTTGCTGCGGGCGTAGGATGCGTTTCCACAGCTCCTCGGGTTGCGGCGCAATGGCGGGCGTCTCGGAGAGACGCCCCTACCAGTGCGGTATTGCGAGGTTTTGGCCTTGAGAGCGGGCGCGTCGGAGACACGCCCCTACCAAGGCGGTGGCCCGGTGGCTGGGATTATCGCTTCCCAGCCGATGTCAAAGATCACGCTCCGCAGGATGCATCCCTCGGAACACTACTGTTATACCAAAAAACCGCTTAGGGCGGAGCGGTGAAATTTTGGCAAATATTTCCCGCGGCAAATGTGCCGCGCGAAAATCAGGCACTCCGACCGATGGTATTGGTAATGAGATTACGGTGCGGACGAAATCACACGCGAGACAATTAGCGTATAGCCGTGCGGAGGCAGTTGCGGGGAATCTGCGAATTCACCCCAACCCGCCCGTCAAGGCTTCTGCTCCCTGTTGAACGACTCGTACTCCTGCCGGCGGCGTTTTTCGGGACGCGGGTAGAGCGGGTCCTCGCACAGGTTCTGCTTGTTCCACTCAAGGTTGCGGTCGAGGTTGCTAGGGTTGAGATAGTAGGTAAACCGCACAGAGGCCACCGACACAAAAGGACTACCGCCACATAGCATTTCAATGTCTCTATATATCTTGCCATAATACGCCGCGACTATTTCGCCTTTTTCATCCTTCCGCGTTCTGATTCGGAAGCAGAAGCAGCGCTTTTCGTCGTAGCTCTCCTCGTGCCGGAGTTGTTTGTTTTTGCCTGCCCAACACAGATATTCCTGCTTGTATCCCGTCTCCGGCGCTGTCCTTATCTTGAGCCTCGCAGCCTCCGGATAGGACATCTCGACAAGTCCGTTGCCATCGCCGAGGAACTTGACCGACATAGAGTCGCGGAATGATCGACCAGTGAATCCCGAAAGGCCAACGAACTCTCCGTAATCTTCATGCTGCAGACGCGTGAACTCAACATCCGCGACCTCGCCACTGCCGATCGGCGGGAGCCATTCGCCCTTCATGAGATCGAACCGCAAGACACCGCCAGCCTGCGAAAACAGGTCTTCTTTACTTTCGCATGTCACATAATCTCCGACTTTCTTAACGAACAGCGGAATCGGATTCTCAATGCGTTGGACACGCACCGTGACAACCAGGTTGTCCGGCTGCCACACGCCGAAAATGTCCTTGCGCTTGAAGTCGTAGCCTCCGCCGCCAGAATGGTCGTAGTATCCAGGGGGAGCCTTGTCCACATAACATCCGACCACACCAATGTTCGTCTCTCCGGACAGTTTGCAGCGGCCTGACGAATCTGTGCGCGCTTCACAGACATTCGAGCCAGGCGATCCCTTTACCGCACTCCAACCATAGCGCATGGAGAACAATCCCGTCACTTCGGCGTTAGCCAGTGGTTGCTCGGTCGTTTCGTCTACAACAAACACCTCCAACTTAGCCGTGTCGGCGAAAACGCATCCAGACACAAGCATTGAAAGAACAACAGGCATGATGATTTTCTGCATTGTTACAGTTCCTTTACTTCCATTTAACTATTTGACTGAAAAGTTTATGGACGAAGCAGTACGCGAGTTGCTTCCAGTCCGAGTGATGCCAAAGCAATCTGTCTGGTTGCCCATCTATCTTTTCCCTTCTGTCTTTGGGCCACACTTCCTCGTTGTCCATACACATTTCCATCATTGACAAATTGTCTATTCCGCTATTTCGTTTGTCTACCATATTCGCCCCCATGGCGAAGCTTTCCGCCGGGATCGCGTCCGCGAGGAACCGCGCGCGGAGCGCGTAGCGCTTGTTCTCGTCGTCAATCGTGAAAAGGTCCGTCGAGTGCATCGCGCCGGCATACTCCTTCTCCCTGAACGGCGTGAAGAGCGGATGGATTATCGCGTCCTCGCGCGTCAGAGAATTGACACTCTCCATAAACCCATGCCGCGCAACGTAATACAGAGGATTCAGCGCATAGTAAGTGTTTATTCCCCATCCACCCTCACACTCCAACTGCGCCGGCAGGGCGTTGGCGATGTGTATGAGCGACGATCCCTTTATCGACTCCTGTATCGGCCAAACCGGCCAGTTCGTCAAGAATTTTTCTCTGTCGATGTTTCCGGTAACGTCCTCAGTCGTAGAATAACAGTTGACGGCGTTCTTGATTCCTGCGAACCGCCCCTTCCACGAGAGCGAAGCCCGAAAGTCTGCTCCGCCGTACATTTCATTGAGCAGCTTATGCCAGCGTGACGACCTGTAGTTGGCGTCGACTTTCTCCCATGCGGGGTCTATCATGGTCGGTTCGTAGGCTGTCCCGTCGTACGCTTCCGTCGCAACCGCTGCGTTGAGCATGAAATAGCGCGAATACTGCAAATCCCAGTCCTTGATGGCGGCGGATGTCAAGATGTTTCCGAGCGAATGCGCGATGAACACCTTTTCACCGGGCAGCTTTGCCGTCTCCGTGGCAAGTGCTTTCGCCGTCTGAAATGCATGCAGGACATTGCCATAGTAGTCAGGCGAAGCAGTGCCGTCGAACGTCCAATTCGACACGCGGTTGTCCCACTGATCCTCGTCGCCGTACCAGTCCACAATGGTGAACATGGAATCACACCCCGCCTGCCACAGACGCTTGAACATCTCGACTCCGGTGGACACGGCTTCGTCCGGATTGACGTTGAAGCCGTGCACAAACACGATGTTCTTCCCGTCGCATTCCGAGTCTGGCCGGTTGGGCGGAACGCCAAGGCGCTGCCCCTTTGTCCGATTATCCCCAGCAACATGCCTGAGGCAGAGCCACCGTATCATCGCCTCATCTGTCGAAAGCTTCAGCTTGGCGTCCGTCCTAAGAATCTCCTTGCCTGTCTCCCTGTCGACAGCTCTGAGCGTCAATCCCGGCATCTCGACACCATTAAGAACATACACACAGTGGCCCTCGATGAATATCACTCCTCGATTTGACGACATCTCCATCATCTCCTGCAACATGTCCGGGAGTTCCACGCCATCCTCAAGGTGCACCACTTCCGCTTCGTACGAAAACTGCGCAAGATTAGTCCCGCATCCTCCTGCATGCGCCGACTTCACGAAACTCTCCACGCTATCACGCGAATGCGATGTCCAAACTGCGTTCGCGCAATATGACTGAAGCTCCCATTTCACTGACTCGCGCACCGAACGGGGGGTACCCGTGGGGAAAACGTCGCGCATGTCAATCCAGACCGGCGCGAAATCCTCCAGATCACGACGACCGTTAACGACATTGTCAATGGAATTTCTATTATAGCCCGACATATCGCTATTGTAGTTAATCCCCGGACATACGTCCCCCGAATCGTTGTCGTCGTTGAGCCAGAAGCGGAAGGTCTTCATTCCCTCGCGGGCGATCTCGGCCTCCTCGTCGGTGATCTCGCCGTCGCGGTCGTAGTCGAACACGAGGACCGGGTCGCCTAGAACGTATATCTGTGCGACTTTGCCCGACGCCGTGAACACCTCCCCATCGTCGCTGCCGTCAAAGAGCCCGTTGTCGTCCACTACTATCACGCGCCCGGAATGAACGCCGCGATCGCAGACCAGCTTGTAATCGTAGTCGGGGCAAGGCGTCCCGTTGTATTCCGGATCGGTCGCGGCATGGTAAAACCGCACTTCGTACTTCCACCCCGGTTTTAGCATAGCCCTCTTTGTCTCGCATTCTCCATAGTCTTCATTGAGCCAGGCGAAAGAAGTGGGCTTCTCTCCAGAACCAGCCACAGGAGTAACCTCGAGCCGATACTTCTCCGAATGGCTTCTGCTCGGGTCGCCGAAGCAAAACGACACAGGGATCCTGCTATTTGGTTTCCCGCCGTCTTTTGGGTCTGTAGGGTCGCTGTTCTGCGCGGCCTCCGCTCCATCGTTCACGCCATCGCCGTCCGAGTCCTCGCAGCTTGGATTCGCACCCCATTCGCACTCCTCACGATTTGTCAGTCCATCTCTGTCGGAGTCAGCGTCAGCATCATTGTTGGGATTGCCATCGCGCGCATTGTTCACTGTCGGGTCGAAGCCGGCGCCCCTATATCTGTATTCCCATCCGTCGTTCATTCCGTCGCCGTCGCTATCCGGCTGCAAGGGGTCGAGTCCGTTGATTCGGCACTCCTCCCCGTCTGACACCCCGTCTCCGTCGCTGTCGGGGTTGTACGGACTAGAGCCCTTCTTCAGCTCTTCCGAGTCCTTCAGTCCATCGCCGTCCCAGTCGCCGTTGTTTCGGGACTGGAACGCGTTGCTCGCCACCAGGCAACTGCGCGGCACGTTGATGCAGGCCAGCGCAGGGCAGCTGTAGAACGCGTATTGGCCGATGCTCTCGACGCTCCCTGGCAGAGCTACGGACTCAAGTTTGGAGCAACCATAGAATGCCTTCTCCCCAATTGCCTTCACTCCCGGAAGCACCGTAACACATTTCAGATTCGCAAATCCATTGAACGACTTGTTCCCCGAGTGCCCAGGGATATTAGTCGCCCCCTCGGCAATCGTCACATTCTCGATACATGCACGAATTGGGGAAAACGCCAGGCCAACCCCCATGTCGAGCACATTCTGCGATATGGTAACGCTCCTAATCCCGGAACATCCGCTAAACGCAGTGTTGCTGATCCATCTCACACTGGCGGGAATCGCAATCTCAGATAGTCCACGGCAATCGCCAAACGCATATCTCCCTATCTCCTCCAGTCCTTCCGGCAAGTCAACGCTCTGGAGTTTGGAACATCCGCTGAACGCATATTCATCGATGTAGACAACGCCTTGGGGAATCGCAACGTTCACAACTGCCCTCGGTGCCGTTACGAGAACTTCCTTCCCCTTGTCTAGCAGAAGCCCCAGCTCCGAACAGTAAACCGCGTTCCCATCCGAAACGACGAAATAACCGAGGTCCCGGCACGTGCAAAACGCCTGGCTCGCGACACTTGCCACGCTCGCGGGAATACGGACGATTTCCGCGCGACTGAACAGGAACGAATCATCTGAAATCTCCATTACGCCGTTCGGCACGGCGACATCTGCGAGGCCGTTCGGCACGGCGACAAGCCTAGCAGTGCCCTTTTCGATCAGCAGCCCCGAGTCAGAATAGAAACAACTGTTGTCCGGCGAGACACAGAATGCCCGGAAACTGCTGCATTCTCTGTTGAACGCCCATGGAGTGATTGACTTCAGTCCAGCACCGATCGTCACGGTCTCCAGCGAGCTGCATTCCCCGAACACATCGTCGTCAATCCTCTCGACGCTGTCGGGAATCGCAACATGCCGGAGGCTCTTGCAGCAATAGAACGCACCGTATTCGATGCTCTGCACTCCTTCGTGTATAACAACGTCCGAAAGCAGCTCACAGTCGCAAAATGCAGATTCGCCAATGTTCGTCACGCTTCCAGGTATCGTCACGCTTCGGAGCCCTTGGAACCACCAGAGAAAGGCCTCGTTCGGGATGCTCGTCGCCCCTTCAAGAATAGTTACGCTTTCAATCTTCTTGAGACAGTACGGCGAAAACACATGGTCTAATCCCATGTCGAGCACCGATTGCGGCACGGTAATGTTGGCAATGCATCCGCAGCTGGAAAACGCCGCGGTGTCAATGGCAGCGACGCCAGAGCCTATTACCAGGTTGAGGAGGCCAGTGCAACCATCAAATGCACCGGACGGAATACTCGTCGCACTGTCGAGTATCGTTACGTCCGTAATGGCAGACGCATGCGGGAACACGCTCCGAAGCCCCCGATCGAGCACTGATTGCGGCACAGCAACTTTGCTGATGTTCCGGCAACCGGCAAATCCGCCTTTCTCGACGGTGGTAACGCTTGACGGAATCTCTACGCTCCGTAGCCTATCGCAGCCGTCGAACGCATTTGCTCGAACGTGGGTCGCGCCGTCGAGGACAGTGACGTTCGAGATCGACGCATATGAATCGGGGAAGACGTTCCGAAGCCCCCGATTGAGTACATACTGCGATATTGAGACACTCTCAAGATTGTTGCAACCGGAGAAAGCGGAGCGGTCAATGCCCTTGACACTTGCTGGGGGCGTCACGCCTTCAAGCGATGTCAGAGCGTTTGACCGACCGGCCTTCAGATTCGTCGCATTGTCAAGCACAGTCACTTCCGTAGACGCACGGCCGTATATAAGAAAGACAAGCGCTCTGTTTTTAATGTTTTGGATGCTCGCGGATATCGTCGCGCTCGTCAATCCGCTGCAGTTCGAGAATGCGCCTTTGCCGATACTCACGACCCCTGCCCCAATTGTGACATTCGTAAGTCCGGAGCAGTTCCTGAAAGCACCCTCACCTATGCATGTGACCCCGTCTGGAATGCAAATGTCCACAAGGCCGCAGAAATCGGAAAACGCGTCATTACAGATGTTTGTGACACCAGCCCCAAGTGTCATATTCGTGATTGCATCCCACCCAACCGGGAGAACCGTTTTGGGTCCCGCGTCCAAAACCGCCTGCGGTATTGTCACGCTTCTAAGCCCACTGCAACGGGAAAACACTCCGTCGCAGACATGTTCCACGCTGCTTGGAATTGTCAAACTCGTCACCCCCTCGCCTTCCAAGACAGCCCAATCAGCAATCTCCGTCACAGGGATTCCGTTGAAGTTGTCGGGGATGGCCAGGTCTCCGACAGGAATCGGCATTACTACAAAATCACATTCTGGTCCACCTATGATTGCAGAACCGTTCTCTACCTGGTAATTCCATGTCAAGCCTGTGTCTGGATCGGTCCACGTTTCAGCGCATACGCCAGCCGACATAAACATAGTCAAAAACAAAAGGAAACAGCATCTCATGATACAATCCCGAAAAGACACAGCACCCACTAGTCTGAGACTCCTTTCATGATTTTCTTGATCAAACAAAACGGCGCATATTATACGCTTCATCTGTTTCCGCCGTCAATGGGGCAAATTGCGATTTTTGCAGGTCCCAAATCTGCGGTATTCACCATTCCAATTTTCGATGTCCTTGAAGGCTCGACGCTTGCGGAAAAGGCGACGATTTGAAGCCGAGAGGCGACCAGTAGCCGAGCCCAAAGAGAGGCCAACCAGGGCAAAGCTGGGCGGCTTCGCGAGATGCAGCGGCATTCCCAGCCACACGCACAGGCGCGAAATCGCGCCTGCGTCGTGCGGAATCTAGGGCCGTGGCAAGGCTATCGAGAGCCAGGTCGTCACCTGACGCGCTTGATCGCGCCGAATTTGCAGACCTGGCCGCACTGGATGCAGCCCGCGCAGAGGTTGGGGTCGATCTTCATCTGGAACGCGCCGGGACGGATCTCGGCGCCGCGCGTCATCGCGGGGCAGCCCATCTTGAAGCACGCGCCGCAAGCCTTGCACTTCTCGGGATCGACCTCGCAGAGGCCCTCCTTCGTGAGCTTCGCCGCAATGCGGCACGGGGCGTACGCGATGACGAGCCACGGCTCGCCAGAGTCCATTGCCGTCGCGAGCGTCTTCTCGAGCCCGGCGAGGTCGTCGGCCGAGACCTTGACGACGTTCTTGTATCCGCACGCCTTTGCGATGTCGCCGATCTCGGTGACGGGCGCGGGGTCTCCGGCGAGCGTCTTGCCCGTGCCGGGGTTGTCCTGGTGGCCCGTCATCGCGGTGATGCGGTTGTCGAGGACGACGGTCGTGACGGGCGTTCCGTTGTAGAGCGCGGAGAGAATCCCCGTAATGCCGGAGTGGAAGAACGTCGAGTCGCCGAGAACCGCGCAGATACGTCCCTTGAGACCCGCCTTGCGCATTCCGGCGGCGTTGCCGATCGACGCGCCCATGCAGATCGTCGAGTCCATCGCGCTGAGGGGAGGGAACGCGCCGAGCGTGTAGCACCCGATGTCGCCAGTGACCGTGGCGCCAAGCTTGTGCAGGACGTAGAAAACGCCGCGGTGGCCGCAGCCCGCGCAGAGGACCGGCGGACGCGTCGGCAGCCCCTCGGGCACCTTCTTGGCCTTCGCCTTCGGCACGTCGCCGAGGATCTCGTTGCGGAGGTTCTGCAGGCGGTCCGCGTTGAGCTCGAGCATGTTGAGCTCGGTCTTGTGCTCGACGACCTTGATGCCCATGGCCTTGACCTGGTCCTCGAGGAACGGATCGAGCTCCTCGACGACGAGAAGCTTCTTGACGGACTTCGCGAACTTCGCGACGAGCGCCTTCGGGAGCGGATTCGTCCAGCCGAGCTTGAGGATCTGGCAGTCGGGGAAGATCTCCTTCACGTACTGGTACGCGACGGCGGAGGTGACGATGCCGAGCCCCTTCGCCTTCGCGGAGACCTTGACGCCCTTCGCGGGCCTGACGACCCTGTTGAACTTGGAGCGGTTCGCCTCCTTCTCCATCGCCGCCGTGCGCTTCTGCGCGTTCATGCGCTGCGTCGGGGAGAACGCCGGAACGGGGATGTTGCGGCGGATGTCCTTGACGTAGGGGATGAGCGGATGGGGCGCGGGCTTGAAGTCGCCCAGCTCGACGAGCGAAGCGGAGTGGCTTGTGCGCGTCGTGAGGCGCAGGATGACCGGCACGCTGAACTTCTCTGAAAGCTCGAACGCCTTGAGCGTGAAGTCGTACGCCTCCTGGGAGTCGGCGGGCTCCAGCAGGAGAGCGCGCGCGAACTTCGCGAGGTTGCGGTTGTCCTGCTCGTTCTGGGAAGAGTGCATCCCCGGGTCGTCGGCCGACACGAGCACGAACCCGCCGAGGGGCCCGACGTAGGTGAAGGTCATGAGGGGATCCATCGCGACGTTGAGGCCGACATGCTTCATCGCGGTGAGAGTCCTCGCGCCGGCCATCGACGCGCCGACGGCCGTCTCGACGGCGACCTTTTCGTTCACCGCCCACTCGCAGCGGACCGTGTCCTTGAACTTCGCGATGTTCTCGAGGATTTCCGTCGAGGGGGTTCCCGGATACGCCGACGCGACCACGCACCCGGCCTGCGCCGCCGCATGGGCGACCGCCTCGTTTGCGCTGAGGAATTTCTTCATGATGCCTTTTCTCCTTGGAAATGAGGGCCTATTATACCAAAATCTCCGCCGGGGAGGAGACGACGCGGTCGGCGAGGGCGAGCTCGTCGGGCCCGCCGTAGCCCCAGGCGACGCCGATCGAGGCGATGCCGTTCTCCCTCGCTGCGACGAAGTCGCTCTTCGTGTCGCCGACGATGACGCAGTCCGAGGGGGCCGCGCCGAGGCTGCGCAAGACGTATCGGACGAGCTCGGCCTTGCCCATCTTGCCGACCGCCGGGTCGTCCTTGCGCATGTCGCCGGCGTAGATCCCGTCGAAGACGGCGTCCCACCCGAACTTCCTCGCCATCAGCGTCGCGCCGGCGAAGCGCTTGTTCGTCGCGATGGCGACGGTCGCCCCGGCGGACTTGATCGCACGCACGCGGTCGAGGACGCCCGGATACTCGACCGTGTGCGGAAAGCCGTCGCGGTCGTAGTGCCCGCCGAAGCCCGCGCGGATGCGCCGCCCGAGCTCGTCCGTGTAGACGCCGGGCAGGAGCGCCTTCGCCATCTCCTCGATCGGCGGGCCGGCGACGAAGTCGCGGTCGAAGGAGGGGCAGTCCAGCCCGAGGTCGGCGAGCGTCGCCTTCCACGCCTCGCGGATGTCGCGGTCGGTGTCCGCGAGCGTCCCGTCCAGGTCGAAGAGCCAGAGCCGCTTCATCTGAGGAGCCCCTCCTCCGCCGCGCGGACGATCTCGATGGCCTGCCCTGGCGACTCCGCCTCGTCGAGCAGCGCGAGGAACTCGGTCGCGTGCGTCATGACGGCGAGCCGCGCGAGGATGTGAAGGTGGAGTTCGTGGTCGGTCGAGCAGACGAGGAAGAAGTGGCGCGTCCCCCGTCCGTCCGCCGCGCCGAAGAAGACGGGGCGCTCGCTGCGCCCGTAGGCGACGAACGTCTCCTGGAACATGTAGGGGTCGTGGAAGCGCGGATGCAGGAAGGCCGCGCCCTCGCCGACGGCCGTCGAGGCGATCTCCTCGCGCGCGACGAGCTCCTTGAACAGGCCGTCCGGGTCGTAGACGAGGCCGGTCGCGTCCGCAAGGTCCGTCATGTCGCGCAGGATGCCGGCCTTCGCCTTTCCGGGCACGCCGAGGAGGACCCCCTCCGGCGAGAAGAGGCGCCAGACGCGCCAGTCCTCCTGGTTTGCGCGCCGGTTCTCCTCGAGCATCACGCGGTGCTGGCGCAGCTGCTCGCGCCGGCCCGACGCGAGGAGGTTGCGCTGGGCCCACTCGTCGAGGGCGCGGTGCTCGAACCACCAGTCGCCGCCGTGCGCGTCGTAGTCGATCTCGCCGCGCTGCGCGACGTGGCGGAGCTCGTTCGGGTCCATGTGGACGTGCTCGGCCGCCTGCCGGAGGTTGAGCGTCTCGCGGCTCATCGCGCGGCCCTCCTGCGGCAGGCCTGGACAAGGCGGGCGACCACGAGGACGGACGCCGAGTCGCCCGACGAGACGGCGCGCTCGCGAAGCTCGAGGAAGCGGAAGCGCGCGACGCGCAGCTCGTTCAGCGTCCAGTTGCGGAGGAACCGCCGGCTCTTCTCGGCTACGTACGGGTTCATCCCCTCCGCCGCCTTGCGGAACATCCCGCGCTCCTCGGCGTCCTTCAGCTCGACGAGCTGGCGGAAGAACCGCTCGACGACGGTCGTGACGAGGACGGCGAAGCCCTCCTCCCGCTCGAAGCGGCGGACGGCCTCGAGGGCCTTCGCGGCGTCGCGCTCGCCGAGCGCGTCCGTGACGGGCCAGATCTCCGGCTCGACGCCGGCGCCCTGCGACGTCACCTCGGCGATGTCGTCCGCCCCGACCGTCCGCCGCCCCCCGCCGAGGTAGTCGCGCATCTTGCCGAGCTCGCTCGCAAGCGAGCGCGTGTCGGTCCCGACGCGCGAGACGAAGAGCTCCGCCGCGCCGCGCTCGAACGAAAGCCCCATCTCCTTCGCGAGGTCGACGACGCGGACGGCGGCGGCCTTCGCCTGCTCCCACGGCCTGCCGGACGCGAACACGACCATCTCGGCCGACGCCTTCAGCGTCTTCGCGAACGTCGAGGTCTGCAGAAGCCGCGGGCCCGAGAGGATGAAATGCTGGTTCTCCGGGAGGTCCGCCGCGGCAAGGCGCTTGGCGAACCGCTCGAGCGCGGCCTTCACGCCCTCCGCCGCCGCGCCCTTCCCGCCCTGCGGAAGGAAGCCGACGTTCCGCCACCACGTCACCTTGCGCGGCTCGAGGAACGGCGGCGTCATCAACGAGGCCTCCGCCTCGCGCAGGTCCTTCAGCTGAAGGTCCTCGTTCGTCGAATTGGCGGAGTCGACCGTCTCGAGCCCGGCGCCGCCGGCGACGATTCGCTTCGCGGCCTCCGAGACGAGATAGTCGTCCTCTCCGATGATGACGTGGACCTGGGACACCTCCTGCCTTCCTCCTGGTTTCCGTATATTATAGCAAATCAGGAGGCCCCGCACGCGCCCGCGGCGGATCCGCCGCGCCGGTGGAAATGGTAAGATCTCGTGGGTCAGCAAAGAAGAGAGGCAGGCCATGGGGTTCGACGAAGAAGAAAGCAAAGCCACACCACCCCCATGGGGGTGGCCGCGGCCGCAAAAGAAAAACG